>ERZ1370068.6955-contig-5904_pt1 | contig 86078 bp, 111 predicted proteins | sample MGYA00561227_ERZ1370068 | MGnify/ENA primary metagenome ERZ1370068 (study PRJEB38410, sample SAMEA6850437) | metagenome | study: Metagenomic assessment of the ecological functions of the soil: analysis of the soil microbiota associated with the...
GTTGTACTTCAGTTACGTATTGCTGGGGGCGCGGTCGGCTCAGGGCGGCCGAAAGCGCCGATCGGCCACTCATCCCCACGGCTTCGGGTCGGGCACATCGGCACGGACCGATCACGTCGACGGTCTTGAAGTCCGACGGCCCGACGATCTCGAGGTACTCCATGTCGGGCGAGTAGTCGAACAGGTAGTGAATGATGCCGGGCTTCTGGTGCACGCAGTCGCCGGCCTCGACCAGCGTCTCCTGGTCGCCGTACATGAAGCGCGCCCAGCCCTTCAGCATGATCACGATGTGGAAGTCCGCCTCATGGCGGTGCCAGCCAGTGCCCTTTTCGGGTGCTTCATGCGCCTTGACGAGTTGCGCCAGCACGCGTGCCTGCGGTGGCCTCTTCGATGCCCAGGTCGCGATAGAGAAAGAAGTCGCGCAGCCCCTCGCCACGCCAAGGCGTCTGGCCGTCGCTTGACGTGCGAAAAGCGGGTGGTCGTGCTAGTTGAGCATGAGGGAACTCCCGCGGTTTGAATGCCGCGCGGTACGCATAACGCGTTCCAAGAGGGTCAGTCAGCGCCGTGCGGCGCATCGATTGGCGGCCGCGCCGAGTGCGCGGGGGCCGGCTGCTTTGCGCAGTCAGATACCGTCGAGCCCGGCCTCGCAAGCCTCACGCTCTGCGGAGGTCCGCTTGGCGCGGCAGCGTGCCACACTGTCGTCGATGCCACCCGTCGTGGGTCCGGCCCTCCAGGTGAGCCCTTGCCAAACTTCAAGCTCAGCTGCGGCACGCTCCTGACGTTCCGGCCTCAGGTCACCGGGGATCAGTGGCTTCCTTGCTCCTTTGCACCGCGGGCGCTTCCGGGCTGCGGCATCTTCATCGGGGCCAGCAGCGGCTTGTCGCTCGGGCCGAGGCGCTGACGCGGCGGACGCCGCAGGCGCTGCGGACGCTGGGGCGCAGGCGCGGCTGCTTGCGGTTGTGCCATTGCCGGGCCGATCGCCATCGTCGCGAGGACCAGCGTTGCCAGCAACCGTTTCATGTGCGCCTTTTCCGCCGTGACGGGTCGAGAACGGGTGCGATTCTGGAGGGCCATCCGATGCCGGCGGATCCGGCCGCGGCACGTCGACGGTGCCCGTCGCTGCTCAAGGCGGGCGCTTTGCCGTGGACGCCGTTCAACAGGTCGCTGGCCATCAACTCGGCCTCGATGCCTTGCGCCTCTTCAGCGGCATAGTTGAGTTCGATCTTGACGCCGTTGGGGTCGTGGAAGAAGAGCTGGAACAGCGCCTGACCATTCGCGCGGCGCTGCTTGAACGGCACGCCCTGCGCACGCAGGTGCTCGAGCATCGCGCGCAGCCCGTCGCGCGAAACGCGATGTGGTCGATCGCGCCGGTGCCCGCGCCCGTGTCCTGCGAGGTGCGGCCCGAGGTAGGCGCGCTGGATCTCGTTGGCCGCCTTGGCGCTGGGGCCGATGTGCACGACGTCGACGCCGCCGAGAGTACATCCAGTGCACTGGAAAGCCGAATTCGGGGTGCGCGCCCGAGGTCATGCCCAGCACGCGCGCATACCAGTCGCGCGTGGCGTCGATGTCGTCGGCAGGCGACCAGGAAGTGCTCGATGTGCGACAGAGGCATGCACTACTATATGGCGCACACGGCGAGCACGCCATGTACGTTGCCGACAGCAAGCGCCTCACCCCCGCCGGGGCGAAACAGCTGATGGCCACCGCCATCGGCCTGGCTGAGAAGGCCGGCGTCGCCGTCACCGTCGCGATCACCGATGCCGGCGGCCACCTGCTGCTGCTCGAGCGCATGGAGGGCGGGCGCTTTCACACGGTGCACTCGGCCACCACCAAGGCGGTGTGCGCGGCGTCCAACCGGCGCGCCACCGGGTCGCGCGGCGCGCAGGGCCAGGCGCTCGACGTCAGTCATGCGGTCGGCCTCGCGCTGGCCGCGGGTGCCGCGAACTGGACGGCGATGGAGGGCGGTTGCCCGATCGTCGTCGGCGGCGAGTGCGTCGGCGGCGTCGGCGTGGCCGGCGGCGATTGGGAGTTCGACGAGCGCGTGGCGCGCGCGGCGGTCGAGTCGATCGGAGCCAGCGCGCGGTGAGTGAGCGAGCCGCTGGCCGTCGGCTGCGTCGGCATCGGCTGGTGGTCGGACGTGCTGGCCGACGCGATGCAGCGCTCGGGCAAGCTCAAGATCGCCGCCTGCTTCAGCCGCTCGGAGGACAAGCGCGCGAAGTTCGCGGCGAAATACGGCTGCCGCGCCGGCGGCGAGCTACGAGGCGATGCTCGACGACCGACGCGATCGAGGCGATCGTCAACACCACGCCCAACGACGCGCACCTCGAGACCACGCGCGCGCGGCGGCGGCGGGCAAGCACGTGTTCCTCGACAAGCCGATCGCCAACACGATCGCCGACGGCGCGCCATCACCGCAGGCCTGCCGCGAGGCCGAGCGTGGTGCTCGCGCTGGGCTACCAGCGGCGCCGCGAGAGCCACTTTCGCTGGATCAGGCAGGCAGATCGACGCGGGCGCGTTTCGGCAAGCTCGTCAATGCCGAGGCCAACATCAGCCGCGACCGGCTCGGCAAGATCGACCTCATCGTCGTGGCGCTACACCGCCGCGCGGCATGCCGGGCGGCGTGATGCTGCAGATCGGCATCCACTACACCGACGTGCTCGAGTACCTGATGGGGCCGGTCAAGGCGGTGAGCGCGCAGGTCGGCGCAGCTGGTGCTGCCGGGCGACAACCCCGACGTCGCCAGCCTCGTGCTCGAGCACGAGAACGGCGCGCTGTCGACGCTGAACGCGAGCTATGCGTCGGCCTCCGAGTACTACGTGATGAACATCTACGGCAAGGAGGCGAGCGCCTACTACGACCTGCACCAGGGCCTGCGCCACCTGCAAGCGCGGCGCGACGCGGCCCGCAGCCGGTGGCCTGCGCGAAGAACGATCACCATCGTCGAGCAGCTGGAGGAGTTCGCGCGATGCGGTGCGCGGTGAATGCGAGCCCGAGATGGACGGCGAGCGCGGCACCGCGTCGCTCGCGGTGATCCTGGCCGGCATTCGTGTCGGCGCAGGAAGGGCGCCGGGTCGAAGTGAAGGAAGTGCTGTCATGAAGGCGCTGCTGTGGCTGCTGCGCGCTGCTCGCGTTCGATGCCGGCGCGCGCAGAGAGCCGCCGTTTCCGCAGCGCGGGCCGCTGGAGATCACGGTGCTGTTTCCCGCGGGCTCGTCGGCCGACATCACGGCGCGCCTGCTGGCCGACGGCATGGCGCGCCAGCTCGGGCCAGCGCGTGCTGATCGTCAACCGGCCGGGCGCGGGCGGCGCCATCGGCTACAAGCACGTGCGCGGCGCAGAAGCCCGACGGCTATTCGCTGGTGTGGAACTCGAACTCGATCTCCACCACCTACCACTCGGGCCAGCTCGACGTTCGACTACCGCGCGTTCGACGCCGTGGCGCGCGTGCTGGTCGAGTCGCCGGTGCGTCGCGGTGCGCGCCGACGCGCGCTGGAAGACGCTGAGCGAGCTCGATCGCCGATGCGACGCGCGGCCCAAGCAGATCAGCGTCGGCCACTCGGGCGTCGGCAGCCACACGCACATCTCGCTGGTGGCGCTCGTCCAGCGCGGCGGGCGTGAGCGTCAACGAGATCCCGTTCGGCGCGGCGCAGGTGGTGCCGAGCCTGGTCGGCGGGCATGTCGACGCCGTGGTGCAGCTGCCGGCGGCGCTGATCGGCCAGGTGAAGCAAGGGTCGGTGCGCCTGCTCGCCGCGCTGATTCCGAATCGCGATCCCGCGCTGCCCGACGTGCCGACCGCGCGCGAGCAGGGCGTCGATGTGTGCGCTCGAAGCCTGGCGCGGCATCGCCGTGCCGCGCGGCACGCCGCGCCCGGTGATCGCGGCGCTCGAGGCGGCGATCCGCCGCACCGTGGAGAGCGCCCGAGTTCGCCAGCGGCGGCGAGACCCTCGGCGTGCGGCCCGCCTTCCTGCCGGCCGCCGAGTTCGGCGAGCTGATCGCCAAGGAAGACGCCGATCTCGCGCGCTTGATGCAGCAGATCGGATTGAAGAAGTGATGGCCCTGCAGCGCGGATGATCATTCAAAGTCAAGGTCCAAGCCCAACGCGCGGGTCAGCACGCTCGACGAAGCCGGTGACGGCACCTTCGTCGCCCGCATCAAGTCGCCGCCGGTCGACGGCCGGGCCAACGCAGAGCTGATCGAGCTGGTCGCTCGCCGCTTTCAATGCAGCAAGGGCGGCGGTGTCGATCAAGGCCGGGCGCGTCGTCACGCACCAAGTGGGTCGTGATCGAAACGCGCTCTAGCACCTGCGGGCCAGGCATTCAGCACACCGCTCAGCACTCGACGATGTTGACCGCCAGCCCGCCGCGCGCTGTCTCCTTGTACTTGGTCTTCATGTCGGCGCCGGTCTCGCGCATCGTCTTGATCACCTTGTCGAGGCGAGACGTGGTGCGTGCCGTCGCCGCGCAGCGCCATGCGCGCGGCGTTGATCGCCTTGACCGAGGCCATCGCGTTGCGCTCGATGCACGGGATCTGCACCAGGCCGCCGACCGGGTCGCAGGTGAGGCCCAGGTTGTGCTCCATGCCGATCTCGGCCGCGTTCTCCACCTGCTCCGGCGTGCCGCCGAGCACCTCGCACAGCGCCGCCGGCGGCCATCGAGCAGGCCGACGCCGACCTCGCCCTGGCAGCCGACCTCGGCGCCGGAGATCGACGCGTTCTCCTTGTAGAGGATGCCGATGGCGCGCGGCGGTGAGCAGGAAGTCGCACCACGCCCGTCGTCGTCTGGCGCCGGGCACGAAGCGCGTGTAGTAGTGCAGCACCGCCGGGCATGATGCCGGCCGCGCCGTTGGTCGGCGCGGTGACCACCCGACCGCCGGCCGCGTTCTCCTCGTTGACCGCCGAGCGCGAACAGGTTGACCCAGTCGAGCACGATGCAGCGGGTCGCGCATGCGCGGCGTCGGGCTTGGCGGTCAGCGCTGGCGGTGCAGCGCGGGCGCACGGCGCCGCACCTTGAAGCCGCCCGGCAGCACGCCGTCGGCCGTGGCACAGCCGCGCGCGACGCAGGCCTGCATCGTGCGCCAGATGCGATCGAGGCCCGGCGTCGATCGCCGCGTCGTCGCGCCAGTGGCGCTCGTTGCGGCGCATCACCTCGGCGATGCTGCAGTGCAGTTCGTCTGCGTGAGCGCGAGCAGCTGCGCGCCGCTGTGGAAGGGATGCGGCAGCACCGTGGTGTCGGGCGCGACTGTCTTGTGGCGCGTGCCGTCGGCGGCCACCTCGTCGCTGACGACGAAGCCGCCGCCCACCGAGTAGTACGTGCGCTCGCGCGAGCTCGGCGCGCCAGCCGCGTCGAAGGCGCTGAAGCGCATGCCGTTGGCGTGGAACGGCAGCGACTCGCGGCGGTGGAAGACGAGGTCGTTGCCTTCTCGTCGAAGGCGATGGCTCGTGGCCCTGCGCGCAGCGCGAGGCGGCCACTTGCGCGGATCGCCTGCAGCAGCGCGCGGGATCGGCATCGACGTCGACGCTGTCGGGCTCGTGGCCGGCCAGGCCCGAGCAGCACCGCCTTGTCGCTGCCGTGGCCCTTGCCGGTGGCGCCGAGCGAGCCGTAGAGCTCGGCTTTCACGCGCGCGGCGCCGTGCGGCTAGCCGTCGTGCGCGAGGCGCAGCGCGAACAGGCGCGCCGCGCGCATCGGGCCCACCGTGTGCGAGCTGCTCGGCCCGATGCCGATCTTGAAGAGGTCGAACACCGAGACGGCCATTGGAAGTGCCATCGTTGCGCTGGCTCAGGCCAGACGCGAACTCGAAGTCGCGGCTCGCGAGCTGCGCGCGTGCGGCGCCGATACTCCAGCGTGCTGCCGGGCCACAGCGTGGTGATGCGGCCACTCGCGGTTCTGGTACCAACTGCTGCAGCCGCCGGTGGCCCACACGGTGCGCGGCAGCGCGTTGCCGGAGTTCGGCGTTGAAGCGCTGCTGCGCGTCGGTGGTGGGCGACAACCACGCGTGCGCGCGCGAGGCGGCGCATCGCGTCGTCGATGAACGCGAGCTGCGACTCGATGATGAACACCATCGAGTTGTGGCCGAGGCCGGTGTTGGGCCCGATCACGGTGAACAGGTTCGGAAAACCCGCCACCATCGTGCCGAGATAGCCTTCGGGCGCCGTGCGCCCACAGCGCGTGCAGAGTGCAGGCCCTGCGGCCCGATCACCGGGCACGGCGGCTTCAGCTCCGCGGCCTCGAAGCCGGTGGCGGTGACGAGGGCGTCGAGTTCGACGCGGCGGCCGTCGGCAGAGCAGCACGCCCTGGCGACTCGATGGCGGCTGATCGGCTGCCGTCTCCACTCGCACCTGCGGCAAGTCGCAGCGCCGGAGTAGTAGTCGTCGGCGATCAGGATGCGCTTGCAGCCCATGCGGTAGTGCGGCGTCAGCGCGTCGCGCAACGGGCCGGCGCGCACGTGCTTGCGCAGGTGGCGCAGCGCCAGCGGCTCGAGCGCGCGCAGCCACTGCGGCCGCCGCGTGAACGCCGGCGCCCGCAGCTCGTGCTGCGCATAGATCGCGGCCCGCCAGGCGCGCGCGCAACCCGGCACGTGCGTCAGCGCCCAGCGCTCGACGAGCACCGATCGGCGCGTCGCCGCGCGGCAGCACCCACGGCGCGTTGCGCTGAAACACCGTGCAGCTGCCGCGCCTGCGGAGCCAGCTGCGGCACGAGTTGAATCGCAGCTGGCGCCGGTGCCGATCACGCCGATGCGCCGGCCGCGCGGCATCGAATCCTTCGGGCCAGCGGGCGGTGTGGATCACCGGGCCGCGAAAGTCGTCCGAGGCCTTCGATGGCCGGCGTCGCCGGCCGGCTCAGCCGGCCGGTGGCCAGCGTGACCGTGCGGCGCCATCAGTTCGTGCTCGCGGCCGGCGTGCGTCGAGCACGCGCGGCGCGCCACAGGTGCTGCGCCTCGTCCCAATGCAGGTAGCTCAATCGCGTGGTGCAGCCGCAGCCGCGGCGTCAGGCCGAAGCGCTGCACGCAATCGTTGAGGTAGAGTCTCGATCTCGCGCTGCGCCCGGGTACTTGCGCGTCCACGACGCGTGCGGCGCGAACGAGAACGAATACAGGTGCGACGGGATGTCGCATGCAGCGCCCGGATACCGGTTGGCCCACCAGGTGCCGCCCACGCCGCCGGCCTGCTCGACGAGCAGGAAGTTGTCGTCGCCGAGCCTGCGGCGATGGATGCACCGCGCCGAGCCCGCCGAAGCCGGCGCCGACGATCCAGCATGCTCAGCGGTGGCGCTCATGTCCTGCGTTGCAAGTGGCCGAGCGTGCGCTGGCGGCGGCAAGGTCAGGTCTTCCGCGAATGCGCTCATCGGCACGCAGCTGCAGAACAGGTTGCGGTCGCCGTAGACGTTGTCGACGCGGCCCACCGGCGACCAGTACTTGTGGCTGCTTGAGCGCCTGTCAGCGGATAGGCCGCCTGCTCGCGCGTGTAAGGCATGGTTCCAGTCGGCTGCGAGCAGCGCGGCCGCGGTGTGCGGCGCGTGCTTCAGCGGGTTGTCGTCGCTGCGGCCAGTGGCCGTCTTCGACCTCGGCGGATCTCCTCGCGGATCGCGATCATCGCGTCGCAGAAGCGGTCGAGCTCGACCAGCGGCTCGCTCTCGGTCGGCTCGACCATCAGCGTGCCGGCCACCGGGAAGCTCAGCGTCGGCGCGTGGAAGCCGTAGTCGATCAGCCGCTTGGCCACGTCTTCGGCGGTGACGCCGCTGGCTGTCCTTCAGCGGCCGCAGGTCGAGGATGCACTCGTGCGCCACGCCGCCGCCTTTGATGCCGGCGACGTCGCCGCTGTAGTGGATGTCGCAGTGGTCGGCCAGGCGCGCCGCCACGTAGTTGGCCGACAGGATCGCGCATCTCGGTGGCGGCGGTGCAGGCCCTCGGCGCCCATCATGCGGCATGTACATCCAGCGTGATCGGCAGCACGGCCGGCGTTGCCGAGCGGCGCGGCCGACACGGCGCCCGACGGCCGCGTCTCGTTGCCGCCGCCGCGTGGCCGCGGGCAGGAACGGCACGAGGTCCTCGACCACGCACACCGGCCCCACGCCGGGCCCGCCGCCGCCGTGCGGGATGCAGAAGGTCTTGTGCAGGTTCAGGTGGCTGACGTCGCCGCCGAACTCGCCCGGCGCGGCCAGGCCGACCAGCGCGTTCATGTTGGCGCCGTCGACGTACACGCGGCCGCCGTGCTGGTGCACGATCGCGCACAGCTCCTTCACGTGCGGCTCGAACACGCCGTAGGTGCGACGGGTAGGTGATCATCACCGCGGCCAGCTCGGCGCGGTGCTGCTCGCACTTGGCGCGCAGGTCGTCCAGGTCGACGTTGCCCATCGCATCGCACTTCACCACCACCACGTGCAGGCCCGACCATCTGCGCGCTGACGCCGGGTTGGTGCCGTGCGCCGACTCGGGGATCAGGCAGATGTTGCGCTGCGCCTCGCCGCGCGACTCGTGCCACGCCTGGATCGCCAGCAGCCCGGCGTACTCGCCCTGCGAGCCGGCGTTGGGCTGCAGGCTGATGCCGGCTGTAGCCGGTGGCCTGCGCAAGCCACGCGCACAGCTGGTCGTTCGAGCGAGCGCATAGCCGGCGCAGCTGATCGGCCGGCGCGAACGGGTGCAGGTTCGCGAACTCGGGCCAGGTGATCGGGATCATCTCGCTGGTGGCGTTGAGCTTCATCGTGCAGCGAGCCCAGCGGGATCATCGCTGCGGTCGAGCGCCAGGTCCTTGTCGGCCAGGCTGCGGATGTAGCGCAGCATCTCGGTCTCGCTGTGGTGCGTGTTGAACACCGGGTGCGTGAGGTAGTCGCTCGGTGCGGCGCAGCGCCGCCGGGATCAGCGGCTCGATGCCTTGCTCGTAGGCGGCGCACTGCGGCAGCGCTTGGCCGCGGGCCGCGAACCACGACCACAGCGCGCTGATGTCGTCGCGCGTGGTGGTCTCGTCGAGCGCGATGCCGATGTGGCGCCGCCGCCACCAGGCGCAGGTTGGCGCCGGCGTCGCGCGCGCGCTGCACGATCGCGCTGTGCTCGCTCGCCGGTCATCGACGCGTGATGGTGTCGAACGCGTGCGGCGACGACGTTCTGCAAGCCCAGCTTGCGCCAGGCCATCGGCCAGGATGCGCGGTGTAGCGAGGCCACACGCTGCGCGATGCGCTTCAAGCCCTGCGGCCCGTGGTAGACGGCGTACATGCTGGCGATCACCGCCAGCAGCACCTGCGCCGTGCAGATGTTGGAGGTGGCCTTCTCGCGGCGGATGTGCTGCTCGCGCGTCTGCAGCGCGAGGCGGTACGCGGGTTGGCCGTGCGCTGTCGATGCTGACGCCGACCAGGCGGCCGGGCAGCGAGCGCTTGAACTCGTCGCGGCAGGCCATGAACGCAGCGTGCGGGCCGCCGCAGCCCATCGGCACGCCGAAGCGCTGCGAGTTGCCGACCACGATGTCGGCGTCCGAATTCGCCGGGCGGCTTCAGCAGCGTCAGCGCCAGCAGGTCGGCCGCGACGATGAACGCGCGCCTGCTTGGCATGCGCCTGCTCGACATAGCGGCTGCATGTCGTGGATCAGGCCGCTGGTCGACGGGTACTGCGCGAGCACGCGCGAAGTAGTCGTGCTGCTCGCATCAGGTCGGGCGCGAAGCCCACCACCACTTCGATGCCCAGCGGCTTGGCGCGCGTGCTGCACGACGTCGATGGTCTGCGGGTGGCAGTCGCCGGCGACGATGAAGGTGTCGCTCTTGCTGCGCACACTGCGCTTGGCCAGGGTCATCGCCTCGGCGGCTGCGGTGGCTTCGTCGAGCATCGACGCGTTGGCCACCGCCATGCCGGTGAGGTCGCAGACCATGGTCTGGAAGTTGATCAGCGCCTCCAGCCGGCCCTGCGAGATCTCGGCCTGGTAGGGCGTGTAGGCGGTGTACCAGGCGGGGTTCTCGAGCACGTTGCGCTGGATCACGCCGGGCGTGCAGCGTGCCGTGGTAGCCCTGGCCGATGAACGACTTTGAAGACTTGGTTGCGAGCGGCCAGCGCCTTCAGCTCGGCCAGCGCCTGCGCTTCGCTCGCCGCGGCGCGGCAACCGCATCGGGGCCTGCGCGCGCGATGTTGCGCGGCACGACGGCATCGATCAGCGCCTGCGCGCGACGCGGCGCCGATGACCGACAGCATGTGCCGCTGTTCGTCGGCGTCGGGTCCGATGTGGCGGGTGGCGAACAGCGAGTCGTCTTCGAGTTCGGCGAGCGGGGTGCGGGCGGACATCAGCATGGCGTCAGGGACGTGAGCGATGGCGGTGATCAAAGTTTCTTGAGCAGCTCGTCGTAGGCGGGCGGGTCCATCAGCTGCGTCGAACTGCTCCATGTGCGTGACGTGCACCTTGAAGAACCAGCCGTTGCCCATCGGGTCGCGTGTTGACGAGCGCGGGGTCCTTGCGCAGCACTTCGTTGACCTCGACGACTTCGCCTTCGACCGGCATGTACAGGTCGGCAGCGGCCTTGACCGACTCCGACGACGCCGGCGACTTCGCCCTTCTTGTAGGTGCGTCCGACCTCGGGCAGATCGACGAACACCACGTCGCCCAGCGCGTCTTGCGCATGCGCGCGTGATGCCGACCACGGCAGCCTCGTGGTCCTCGATGTTGATCCACTCGTGGTCGGGGGTGAACATGGTCGTCATGGGAGCTCCTGGTTGCTAGATTGCGGGCGTGTCGGTCACGGCTATCAGCCGCGGTAGTAGCGGTGGGGGAAAACGGCATTGCGCTGACGCGCATCGGGTAGCGGTTGCCACGCACCTCGGCGTAGACCTCGTGGTGTGGCAGCGCATGGTTGGCGGCCAGGTAGGCCATCGCGATCGGCTGGTTGACGCGTGGGCGCCGATGCGTGCCGCTCGGTCACGCGGCCGAGCTTGTGGCCGTGCGCGATCGAAGATCGTGGCGCCCTCGCGCACCGGCACGCGCTCCAGGCCCGACCAGCCCGACGCGCTTGATTGCCACGCCGGTGGCCAGCTGGCGCTTCGATCGCCGCGGCGCCCGGGTAGTGGCCGGCGCGCGCGCCACCGGGGCGGCGCACTTTCTGGATCGCCCAGGTGAGGCCGGCTTCGATCGGCGTGGTCTTGTCGTCGATGTCGTGGCCGTACAGGCACAAGCCCGCTTCGAGGCGCAGCGTGTCGCGCGCGCCCAGCCCGGCGGGTTTGACCTCGGGCTCTGCGCAGCAGCGTCTTGGCGAGCACCACCGCGTCGTCGGCCGGCACCGAGATCTCGAAGCCGTCTTCGCCGGTGTAGCCCGAGCGGGTGACGAAGCAGTCGGCCCCGGCCAGGCCTGAACGCGCCACCGGTCATGAAGGTGAGCTGGCGCGACGTCGGCGTTCAGGCGCGCCAGCGCCTTCACCGCCTTGGGCCCCTGCAGCGCGAGCAGCGCACGCTCGGGCATCGGCACCACCGTGCAGCGCTGGCCGAGGTGGGTGACGAGGTGGCGCGTGTCGGCTTCCTTGCAGGCCGCGTTGACGATCAGCAGCAGGTCGCTCTCGCGCCGCGTGATCATCAGGTCGTCGAGGATGCCGCCTTGCGCAGTTGGTGAACAGCGCGTAGCGCTGCTTGCTGCACGCCGAGGTCGACCGACGTCCACCGGCACCAGCGTCTCGAGCGCGCGCGCGCGCGTCGTCGCCCTTCAGGCGCAGCTGGCCCATGTGCGAGACGTCGAACAGCGCGGCCGACTGGCGGCAGTGCCGGTGCTCGGCCAAGATGCCGCCGGGGTAGTTGACCGGCATTTCGTAGCCGGCGAACGGCACCATCTTGGCGCCCAGTTCGACGTGCAGTTCGATGCAGCGGGGTGTGCCGCAGGTCGGCGGACATGTACAGCTCCCCGAGGGCCCACACACCACCGCTCGCACGGTGGGCTTGCCCTCGCTGTCCGCTTTACCTGAGAGATTTGCGTCGACGCGTTTGCCGCTTCGCCCGCTTGCCCCTTCGGTGGACGCGCCTTGCGGCACGCCTCTCTCCAGTGAGGAAACGCCCCTCACCGAGGGCGCTGGCCAGTCCTTTGCCTGAGCGTTTGGCCTTGCGGCTTCGCCTTCGGCGGCAGCGCTTGCGGCGCATGCTCTCTCCTGGCCGCAGGCAGTGTAGCAGTGACGATCATGGGCGCGAACCATTAAAGTCTGGGGCCCGACCGAACCCTCGATGACATGCAAGACGACATCACCACGTTGCGCCGCATCCTGGCGTCGGCGCGCACCATCGCAGTGGTGGGCCTGTCGGCCGAATGGCACCGGCCCAGCCACTTCGCAGGCCAAGTACATGCAGGCCAAGGGCTATCGGGTCATCCCGGTCAATCCACGCTATGAATCGATCCTCGGTGAGCGCTGCGTGCGCGCGGCTCGAAGACATCGCCGAGCCGGTGGACATCGTCGACGTGTTTCGGCGCACCGAAGATGTTGAGCCAATCGCCGATAGCGCGGTTTGCATCGGCGCCAAGTGCCTCTGGCAGCAAATCGGCGTCAAGAACTTCAAGGCCGATGCCAGGCGCGTGCCGCCGGGCTCGACTCGGTGATGGACCACTGCGTGAAGATCGAGCACGCGCGGCTGTTCGGCGGCCTGCACTGGGTGGGCGTCAACACGCGCGTGGTGTCGGCCAAGCGGCCGCTGGTCTCGCCGGGCACCACGGTGGGATGAACGGCGTCACGGACATGGCTGACCGCACGTTCAAGCCCCGAGACGCTGGCGATCCACGCCGGCCAGATTCCCGACTCGGCAACCGGCGCGCGCGCGCTGCCGATCTACCAGACCACGAGCTTCGTGTTCGACTCGCGCCGAGCACGCGGCGAGCCTGTTCAACCTGGCAGACCTTCGGCAACGTCTATTCGCGATTGAGCAATCCGACCGTGGCCGCGCTGGAGGAACGGGTGGCCGCGCTCGAAGGCGGCCGGCGCCGCGGTGGCCTCGGCCAGCGGCATGGCGGCCGAGGCGATGGCGCTGATGACGATGCTGCAAAGCCGGCGACCACGTGATCGCCGCCGGCGCGCTGTACGGCGGCACCGTCACGATGCTGGCGGTGAACCTGCAGAAGTTCGGCATCGAGACGACGTTCGTCGACGCCACCAAGCCCGATGCCTTCGCCGCCGCGATGCGGCCCAACACGCGCGCGGTGTTCGCCGAGAGCCTGGGCAACCCGAGCCTGGTGGTGCTCGACATCGCAGCGGTGGCCGACGATTGCGCACGCGCACGGCGTGCCGCTGGTGATCGACAACACGGTGCCCAGCCCGTGCCTGTGCAACCCGCATCGACCTCGGCGCCGACATCGTCGTGCACTCGGCCACCAAGTACCTGGGCGGCCACGGCACCACGCTGGCCGGTATCGTCGTTGAGGGCGGCAAGTTCCCGTGGGACAACGGCAAATTTCCCGGCATGACCGAGCCGTCGCCGGGCTACCACGGCGTCAAGTTCTACGAGACCTTCGGCGACTTCGGCTTCACCATGCGCTGCCGCATGGAGACGCTGCGCGTCTACGGCGCGGCGCTGTCGCCGATGAGCGCGTGGCAGGTGCTGCAGGGCGTGGAGACGCTGCCGCTGCGCATGGAGCGCCATTGCAGCAACGCGCTTGCGGTGGCCGCAGCACCTGCAGCGCACAAGCGCGGTGAGCTGGGTCAACTACCCCGGCCTCGAAGACGCACCCGCAGCACGCGCTGATGAAGCGGCAGATGCGCGGCGCATCGGGCCTGCTGGCGTTCGGCGTCGAGGGCGGCATCGAGCGCGGCGTGCGATTCATCGAGAGCGCGCAGTTCATGAGCCACCTGGTCAACATCGGCGACACGCGCACGCTGATCAGCCACCCGGCGAGCACGACGCACCGGCAACTCGACGAAGCTCAGCAACGCGCGCCGCTGGCGTGTTGCCCGACATGATCCGCATCTCGGTGGGCCTCGAGCACATCGACGACATCCTGTGGGACATCGATCAGGCCCTGGACAAGGCAATTGCATAGCGGTCATCCGCGCAGCAAGGAGACAGCACCATGTTCCAAGCCAATCTGATGAACGGGCCAGCGCATCCTCGTCACCGGCGGCGGCACCGGGCTCGGCCAGGCGATGGCCGAGCAGCTTCCTCGCGCCTCGGCGCCGACGTCGCGATCTGCGGCCGGCGCAAGGCGGTGTGCGACGAGACCGCCGCGGCTTGGCGCCAGCAGTTTCCCGAGCGCCGCGTCGACACCTTCGGCGTCGACATCCGCGTCGCGCAGGCGGTCGACGAGATGGTCGAGAGCGCTGTTGGACAGTCGGGCGGCCTGACCGGGCTCGATCAACAACGCGGCCGGCAACTTCATCGCGCCGACCGAGAGCCTGTCGCCGCGCGCGCTTCGACGCGATCGCCAACATCGTCTTCCACGGCAGCTTCTACGTCACGCAGGCGGTCGGCAAGCGCTGGGTCGCGCGAGGCCAAGGCGGGCAGCGTGGCAGCCCGGCCAGCCGTTCCGCAACGTGATGAGCATCATCGTCACCTGGGTCGACAACGGCAGCCCTACGTCGTGCCGTCGGCGATGAGCAAGGCCGGCATCGAGGTGATGACCAAGTCGCTGGCGGTCGAATGGGCGCGCGTACGGCATCCGCCTGAACGCGGTCGGGCCCGGCGAGATTCCGACCGAGGGCATGAGCAAGCGCCTCAACCCGGGCGAGGAACCCGGCGCGCGCAGCAAGCGAGCGCAACCCGATGGCGCGCCCGGCACGATGAGCGAGCTGCAGAACCTCGCCGACCTTCCTGATGGCGCCCGGCCAGTGCGACTGGCTCACCGGCCAGAGCATCATGATGGACGGCGCGCAACGCGCTGGCCACCGGCGGCAGCTTCTACGAGCTGCGCCAGTGGAGCGACGCGCGACTGGCAGGCGGCGCGCGAACGCATCGAGGCGCAGAACGCGAAGGACCGCGCACAGCGATAGAAAGAAAGCCGGGCCACGAAGTGCCCGGCGTCCATCAAGCGGAAGCCGCGGATCTGGCTCTGCCAGTCCGCTGGCTTCGCCCCCTGAGGGGGAGGCAGCCGCGAGGCCGCCCGGGGGTGGGAGCTTTAATTCCCGCCGGGTCGTACACCTTGCCGAACAGCACCCAGGTCTTGCCGTCGAAGCGCGCCAGCTGCTCGCGCTCGATCGGGTAAAAGTCGTTCGGCCCGGTCTTCACGTTGATGCCCGGCAACGACAGCGGCAGCTCCATGCTTGAGGCTGGCAGCCTGCTTCATCACGTTTTCGCGGGTCAGGTCGTCGCCGCACTGCTTGAGCACCTGCACCACAGTCTGCGCCACGCGAGTAGCCGTAGACGTTGCTCGCGTCCTTGAGGTCGCCGCTCGGATAGTACTTGCCCATGAAGGCCCGCCAATCTTGCATGCCGTGGTCGTTCGCCCACTGCGGGTCGGTCGGGTCCTTGCAGTATGCGCGGTCGATGCATGTCCGACGCTGTTTTCCAGCCCGGCCGGCGTCAGCACCGAGCCGACCGACGACGACGACGTTGTTGAGATAGTGCAGCGGCTTCCAGCCGATCTCGTGCGGCCTTGCTTGATCGCCTGCGCGCGCGAACTTCGGCGTCGTGATGTTGAAGAACATGTCGGCGCCCGAGCGCCTTGCAGCTGACACGATCTGGCGAGTCGACGGTCGGGATCGGTGACCTCGTAGGCAGCCTCGGAGACGATCATCGTCTTGGCCTTGTCGCCCAGGCCGTCCTTCGAGGCCCTTCAGGTAGTCCTTGCCGTAGTCGTCGTTCTGGTAGAGCACGCCGATCTTCGCGTTGGGCTTGGTTCTCCAGCATGTACTTGGCGTAGATCTGGCCTTCGGTCTGGTAGTTCGGCTGCCAGCCCATCGTCCAGGGATAGTTCTTCGGGTCGCCCCACTTGGTGGCGCCGGTGGCGACGAAGAGCTGCGGCACCTTCTTCGCGTTCATGTACTTGTGGATCGCCGTGTTCGACGGCGTGCCGCAGCGTGCTGGAAGACGAACAGCACTTCGTCCTCCTCGACCAGCTTGCGCACCTGCTCGACCGTCTTCGGCGGGCTGTAGCCGTCGTCGTAGCGTGATGAAGTTGACCTTGCGGCCGTTGATGCCGCCCTCGGCGTTGACCTTGTTGAAGTAGGCGCCGATCGCCTTGCCGATCGTGCCGTAGGCCGACGCCGGGCCGCTGTAGGGCTTGGTGTCGCCGATCTTGATCTCGGTGTCGGTGGCGCCGGTGTCGTACTTCTTCTGCGCCAGCGGCGCGAGCTGACCGCGGCCGCTGCGATGCGCCGCGATCGCCAGACTCACGTGCTTGAGTTTCATGCATGGTTGACTCCTCGACGTGGCATGGCGGCCCCTCGCGGTGCGCATCGCGGACATCGGCGCGACTGAGCGGTCCGGTTGCGATCTGACTGCCGGCTGACGCGCGTGAGCGCGCGACCCGGCTGCCAGCGCGCCCATAGCCTGCGAACCAGGCCCATCACGCCGGTGGGCATCAGGTACATCAGAACGATCAGCAAGACGCCGTAGATCGCCGCCGGCGCCGCCTTCGACATCTCGTCGGCGATGTTCGGCACGAACTGGATGAAGATGCGCGCCGAAGAAGCGCGCCGGGGATCGACGCCAGCCCGCCGACCACGACGCCGACCAGCAGCGAAGATCGACAGCGCGACGGTGAAGCTGTCGGGCGCGACGAACTGCGATCGCGATCGCGCCCAGCGCGCCGGCGACGCCGGTGTACATGCGCGCTGACACGCCGAAGGTCAGCGACTTGTACAGCGGCAGGTTGATGCCCATCGCCGCGGCGGCGATCGGATGGTCGCGGATCGCGATCAGCGCGCGGCCGACGCGGCCGCGCAGCAGGTTCCACGCCAGACGAACATGACGATCGTCGACCGCCAGCGTGAAGAAGTAGAGCCAGCGGTCGGCGTTGAGGGCTGGCAGGCCGAACGGCGGCGGCTCGGGCTTGACGAGCACGATGCCCTGCACGCCGCCGGTCCAGTGCTCGAGGTGCTTGTACTTGAGCAGCTGCGGCATCGCGAGCGCCGAGCGCGAAGCGTGGCCAGCGCCAGGTAGAGGCCCTCCAGGCGCAGCGCCGGGCAGCCCGAACAGGAAGCCGACGACGAAGCAGACCACGCCGGCGGCCGGCAGCGTCAGCCAGTACGGCACGCCGAGCTTGATCCATCATGATCGCGGCCGTGTAGGCGCCGATGGCATAGAACGCGCCGTGGCCGAGCGAGATCTGGCCGTTGAAGCCGGTGAGCATGTTCAGGCCGAGGATCGCGATCGCGTAGACGAGCACCAGCGTGAACTGGAAGACGCGGTAGTTGCTGACCAGGAACGGCAGCACCACGGCCGCCATCAGCAGCGAGCGCCAGCACAGCCACGCAACGTTTGGCAACGCGGGCTCAGGCTGCGCGACGCGGCTCCGGCGATCGCCGCGCGAGCGTGCGTTCAGCCGCCGACGTGCGCAGGCGACTTGCGCGGCAGCGCCCTTCGGATGGCCGACGGCGCTCATGCTCATACCCGCGTCACGCACGCGTTTGCCGAACAGGCCGGACCGGCATCAGCGTCAGCACGCCGACGATCAGCACCAGCGCCACCGTGAGCTTCAGCTCGGTGCCGATCACGTAGGCGCCGAGCAGGTTCTCGAGCACGCCGACGATGAAGCCGCCGATCACGGCGCCGCCCGGGTTGTCGATGCCCGCCGAGCAGCGCGCGCGGCGAAGCCGTAGAGCAGGATGCCGGCCATCATGTTGGGGTCGAGGAAGACGATCGGCGCGACCATCATGCCGGCGACGGCGCCGATCGCCGCCGCCAGGCCCCAGCCGAGCGCCAGCATCCAGCCGACGCGGATGCCGACCAGCCGCGCTCGACACCGGGTTCTGCGCGGCCGCCCGCATCGCCAGGCCCGAGCGGCGTGAAGCGGAAGAACACGTACAGCAGCGCCAGCACGACCAGCGTGATCGCAGATCGCGCCGAGCTCGTGCGCGCGAGAAGTAGCGGTCTTGAGCAGCGACTCCGGCCGGGAACGGGCTCGGGAAGGTCTTGATCGTGTAGGTCGAAGATCCAGCCCGGCGAGGCTGTTGAAGATCACGCAGCAGGCCGATGAAGACGATCGACGCTGGTCAGCACCGGCGCGTTCTCGACCGGGCGCAGGATCGATGCGCTCGATCAGCGACGCCGGCCACGAACGACACCGCCGACCGTGAGCGACGAACGCGGCCCAGTACGGCATGCCCGCGTTGGATCAGCGCCCACGCGATGTAGGTCGAGAACATCGCCATCTCGCCCTGCGCGAAATTCAGGTGATGCGTGGCCTGGTAGATCATCACCAGCGCGAGCGCGACGCTGGCGTAGATGCCGCCGGTGGCGAGCCCCGAGAAGACCTGATGCATGAAGGACGTTCCATCGCGGCTCGCTCAGTAGCCCAGGTACGAGCGGCGCGACCGACTCGTCGGCCATCAGATCTCTGCGGCGTGCCCGACAGCGCCGACGCGGCCGGTCTCGAGCAGATAGGCGTGGTCGGCCAGCTCGAGCGCCAGCGCGCGCGTTCTGCTCCACCAGCAGCATGCTGACGCCGCTCGCTCGCGTTGATCGCGCGCAGGATGCGCGAAGATCTCGCTGCACGATCAGCGGCGCCAGGCCGAACGACGGCTCGTCGAGCAGCAGCAGCTCGGGCCGCAGCATCAGCGCGCGCGCTGATCGCCAGCATCTGCTGCTCGCCGCCGGAGAGCGTGCCGGCCTGCTGGCGCCGCCGCTCCGCCAGGCGCGGAAAGTAGCGAATACATCGCTCGATGTCGCGCGCCGACGTCGGCCCTGTCGCGCCGCACGTGCGCGCCCAGGCGCAGGTTCTCCTCGACCGACGAGGTCGGTGAAGGTGCCGCGGCCGTCGGGCACGTGCGCGACGCCCAGGCGCACGATGTCCTCGGTGGCGCGCGCCGTCGATGCTGCTGGCCGTCGAAGACGACGCTCGCCGTGCGTGCGCACCATGCTGGCAGACGGCGCGCAGCGTGGTCGTCTTGCCGGCGCCGTTGGCGCCGAGGATGGTGGTGATGCGCGCCGTCTCGAGCGCGAAGTCGATGCCGTGCAGCACCTGCGTCGGCGCCGTAGAGCGGCGTGCAGGCCGTGGACTTCGAGCAGCGCCGGCGGCGCTAGGCATTGGCGCCGGCTCCCAGATAGGCCTGCGATCACGTCGGGGTGCGTCTGGATGTGCGCCGGCGTGCCCTCGGCGATCTTGCGGCCGAAGTTGAGCGCGACGACGTGGTCCGGACACGCTCATCACCAGGCTCATGTGGTGCTCGACCAGCAGCACGGTGACGCGCGAGGCGATCGCGGATGTCGCGGATCAGCGTCGTCGAGCGCCGTCAGCTCTTCGTGGTTCAGGCCCGCCGCCGGCTCGTCGAGCAGCAGCAGCTTCGGCTCGGCGGCCAGCGCGCGCGCCGAGCTCGACGCGCTTCTGAGTGCGCGAACGGCAGGTCACCGGCCGGCGCGCCTGGCGAACGGCGTCGAGACCGAGGTAGTCCATGATGCTCGTGCGCCTGCTCGCGCAGCCGCTTTTCCTCGGCGCCCACCGCACGGCAGGCGCAACGCGCTCGACACGAAGCCGGCCGACGAGCGCGCATGCGCGCCGACCATCACGTTGTCGGTGACGCTGAGCGAGCGAAACATCGCCAGGTTCTGGAACGTGCGCCCGATGCCGAGCGCCGGCGATGCGGTGCGTCGGCGTCGTTGTTCGAGACGACTGGCCCTCGAGCAGGATGTCGCCCGGCTTGATACTGGTACAGGCGGCTCATGCAGTTGAACAGCGTGGTCTTGCCGGCGCCGTTGGGTCCGATCAGGCCGCAGATGCTCGCCGCGCGCGACGTCGAAGCTGACATCGTCGAGTGCGCACGATGCCGCCGGAAGCGCACCGACACGCCGCGTACGCTGAGCAGTGCGTTGCCGCCGGGGCGTCGACGCGGAGCGTGGGGTTGTGCCATCGTGGTCGTTGAGGCCCTTGAGCCGTTCGTCGCATGGGGTCCGCAAGGCGTTCGGATTATAGGGGCGCGGGTGCGATCTGACAATGCGCGCACTGTCCGCTGCGTGACATTGACCCGCAGCATCGCTGCACGGGGCAATCGCGGTATGTCGTGCACCCGATCGAAGTGAAGGTGCATCGATGAACAGCTATCAACAAGGTCTCGATCGTCGCGCTGCCAACCACGTTGCCCTGACGCCCGGTGAGCTTCGTCGAGCGCAGCGCCGAAGTGTTCGGCGACCTGACCAGCCGTGGTGCACGGCGCGCGTCGCTACACCTGGGCGCAGACGCGCGGAGCGATCGGCACGCCTGGCGGCGGGGCTGCGCGCGCGCTCGGCGTCGGCCGCGGCACGGCCGTGAGCGTGATGCTGGCCAACACGCCTGAGATGGTCGAGGCCCACTACGCGGTCCCGGCGCTGAACGCCGTCGCTGAACACCGCTGAACACGCGACTCGACGCGCCGCTGCTGGCCTGGCAAATCAACCACTGCGAAGCCAGCGTGCTGATCACCGACCGCGAGTTCTCGCCGGTGATGGGCAAGGCGCTTGCAGATCCTCCGAAGCGAAGCATCGCCGGCGATGTGCCCGGTCATCGATGTCGCCGACAGCGAGTACGCGCGGCCCCGGCGAGACGGTTGGAGATCACGAGTACGAGGCGCTGCTGGCGGCGCATTCGAGCCGCTTCCAGCGGCTCGAAGGCCCGACCGACGAATGGGATGCGATCGCGGTCAGCTACACCAGCGGCACGACCGGCGACCCGAAGGGCGTGGTCACGCACCACCGCGGCGCCTATCTGAACGCGGTGTGCAACGCGCGTCACGTGGACCATGCCGCACTTTCCCGGATACCTGTGGACGTTGCCGATGTTCCACTGCAACGGTTGGTGCTTTCCCGTGGACGGTGCGCGATGCTGGGCGGCACGCACGTGTGCCTGCGCCGAGTCGACGCCAGGCCGATCCTCGATGCGATGCGCGAGCACGGCGTGGACCACTACTGCGGCGCGCCGATCGTGCACAACCTGATCGTCAACGCGCCGGCCGAGTGGCGCGAAGGCATCGCGCAAGCGTGCGCGGCATGGTCGCCGGCGCGGCGCCGCCGGCCGCGATGATCGAAGGCATGGCCAGGATCGGCTTCGACATCACCCACGTCTACGGCCTCGACCGAGACCTACGGACCGGCGTCGGTGGCGGTCAAGCGACGCGGCATGGGCGAGCAGAGCCTGTCGGAGCAGACGCGGCTGCAACGGCCGCCAGGGCGTGCGCTACGTGCTGCAGGAGGCGCATGACGGTGCTCGACCCGGATCGATGGCCGAAGCGCCCGCCGACGGCCAGACGATGGGCGAGATCATGTTCCGCGGCAACATCGTGATGAAGGGCTACCTGAAGAACCCGTCGGCCACCGACAAGGCGTTCGCCGGCGGCTGGTTCCACACCGGCGACCTGGCGGTGATGCGAGCCGGACCGCTACGTCAAGATCAAGGACCGCAGCAAGGACGTCATCATCTCCGGCGGCGAGAACATCTCGCTCGATCGAAGTCGAGGACGCGCTGTACCGCCACCCGGCGGTGCTGGCCTGCGCGGTGGTCGCCAAGCCCGACCCGAAGTGGGGCGAAACGCCGCTGGCCTACGTGGAGCTCAAAGCCAGGCGCGAGCATCGACGCCGCCGAGCTGATCGCGCACTGCAAGGCGCTGCTGGCCGGCTACAAGGTGCCGCGCGAAATCCGCTTCGAGGAGATTCCGAAGACGTCGACCGGCAAGATCCAGAAGTTCGCGCTGCGCGAGCGTGCCAAGAGTCGACCAGCGCGATCGAGATGAAGGCTTGAACCGTATGCATGACCACTGACGAACCCCTGCTGCATGCGTGCTGCGCGATGCGCGCGGCGTGGTCGACGCTGACGCTCGAACCGGCCCGCAGGCGCTCAACGCCCTGTCGGAAGCGATGCTCGCAGGCGCTGCAATCCGAGCTGGACGCGCGTGCGCCGGCGACGAGGGCGTGCGCGTTCTGGTGCTCGCGGCTGCCGGCAAGGCTTCTGCGCCGGGCACGACCTGAAGGAGATGCGCGCAGCGCCGTCGCTCGACTACTACCAGCGGTTGTTCGACGCGCTGCTCGCGCATGATGCTGGCGATCCAGCGCCTGCCGGTGCCGGTGATCGCGCGGCGTGCAGGGCGTGGCCACCGCCGCCGGGCTGCCAGCTGGTCGCGATGTGCGATCTGGCGGTGGCGTCGCGCGACGCGCGCTTCGCGGTCAGCGGCGTCAACCTCGGGCTGTTCTGCAGCGACGCCGAGCGTCGGCGCTGTCGCGCAACGTGCCGCGCAAGGCGGCGTTCGAGATGCTGGTGACCGGCGACTTCATCAGCGCCGACGAGGCGCGCGACAAGGGGCTGGTCAATCGCGTTGTCGACGCGGCCGAGCTCGATGCCGAGGTCGCGACGCTGGTCGCCGCGCATCGTGGCCAAGCCACGCGTCGCGATCGCGATGGGCAAGGCGCTGTTCTATCGGCAGCTCGAAGCGGGCATCGCCAGCTGCGTACGCCGACGCGGGCCAGACGATGGCCTAGCAACATGATGGACGCCTGCGCGCTCGACGGCGTGCAGGCACGCTGTCGGCGGACGAAAACCCAAGGCCAACTGAGCGCCTTTACGATGCGCGGATGAGCACTCCTCGCATTCCGGGCCGCCGCTTCCTTCACTCGCCAGGGCCAACGCCGCTGCCAGACGCCGTGCTGCACGCAATGAGCGTGCAGCCGATGGACCATCGGCGACCCGCGCCTGCGATGCCAGCATCGAAGCATGCGGCGCGGCTCGGCGCACTGCTGCACACCGACGCGTCGGAACTGTTGCTCTACGCGTCCAGCGGCCACGGCGTGTGGGAGGCCGTGATCGAGAACCTGGCGGCGCCGGGTCAGGCGTTTTTGATCCCCGGCACCGGGCATTTCTCGAGTCGTGGGCGGTGCAAACCGAAGCCTTGGGGCGCCGTGTCGTGCGCACGCCGTGGCGCGAGGGTTGGCCCATCGATGCGGCTGCGATCGAACAGGCACTGCGCGACGACCGCTCGCACGAGGTGGTGGCTGTGCTGGCCGTGCACACCGACACCGCCAGCTGGAGTGACCAGCGACCTCGCCGCGATGCGTCGCGCCATCGACGCTGCGCGCCATCCTGCGCTGCTGGTGGCCGATGTCGTGGCCTCGCTCGGTGCGGCGCCGTTTGCGATGGACACGCTCGGCGTCGACATCGCGGTAGGTGCTTCGCAGAAAGGGCCTGATGTGCCCGCCGGGCGTGGGGCTTCATCGCGGTCAACGACAAGGCGATGGCGGTGGCCAGAGCGCTGCACGGCACCGCGTTTCTTGTGGGATTGGGTGCGCCGCAGGCGACGCCTTGTCGTACCGCAAATTCTGCGGCACACCTCCGCAGAACTCTGTTGTTCGGCCTCGAGGCGGCTCTGTCGTTGATCTTCGACGAAGGACTACCAGCCGTGTCGGGAGCGTCACGCCACGCTCGCGGGCGCCGTGCAGGCCGCGGTATCGGGCTGGCGCGGCGGCGGCGCGGTGGACTTCTTCGCACGAGATCCGGCAAGTCGCTCGGTGTCGGTCACCACGATTGCGGTTAAGCCCGGCGTCGTCGACGTCGATGCGCTGCGCACCACGCGGCACGCGAGCGGTTCCAGGTGGCAATCGCCGGTGGCCTCGGGACCAATGACCGGCCGCGCGTTTCGCATCGGCCACCTGGGCGACTGCAATCCGGCGGTGATCCTCGGCGCCATCGCAGGGTCGAGGCTGCTCTGCTGTCGCTGGGCATCGCGGTGGGCGAGGGCGGCGTGCAACGCGCGGTGCAGTTCCTGGCCACCGATTGAGATTGAAAGTGTCTTCAGCCTTTGGCGAGGCGATGAGACCTTGTGTCTCATCAGGCGCCCTTCTCCCGCTCCCAGTCGCGCTTCTTCTCGGTTTCGCGCTTGTCGTGCTGCGCCTTACCCTTGGCCAGTGCGATCTCGGCTTTCACGCTGGCCGCCTGTTGTAGTGCAGGTTCAGCGGCACCAGCGTGTAGCCGCGTTGCTCGACCTTGCCGACCAGGCGCTTGATCTCTTCCTTGTGCATCAGCAGCTTCTTGGTGCGGTCGGCCTCGGGGTGCACGTGGGTCGAGGCGCGTGCGCAGCGCGTTGATGCGGCAGCCGATCAGGTAGCAGCTCGCCGTCGCGGATCACCACGTAGCCGTCGGTCAGCTGCACCTGGCCGGCGCGGATGGCCTTGATCTCCCAGCCTTCGAGCACCATGCCGGCTTCGAATCGTTCTTCGATGCAGGTAGTCGAAGCGGGCGCGCCGGTTCTCGGCGATCGGACACGGTCATGCAGCGGATGCGTCTCTAAAATGGCCGCATTGTATGAAGCGACGTGCACGAAGTCCGGTTCTGCTGTGGTACTCGCCGCGCGAGATGTACGACCTGGTCACCGGCGTTGCGATCAGTACCCGAGTTCCTGCCGTGGTGCGAGCGCGCCGAGGTGCTGCACGCGACGCCGACGCGGTATGACGGCGCGCCTGCACCTGGCGCTATGCCGGCGTGCGCCATGCCTTCACGCACGCGCAATCGCAACGAGCCGCGCGCTCGGTGCATGGTGCAAGCTGGTCGACGGCCCGTTTTCGCTGCTCGATGGCCTGTGGCAGTTTCAGCCGATCGGCGGCGCGGAGCGCCGGCAGCGCGGTGACGAGCAAGCCTGCCGCATCGAGTTCGAGCTGCGACTATGCGTTCGCCAGCAGCAGCCGCCTGGAGGCGGTGTTGAGCCCGGTGTTCGACACAGTGGCCGACACCTTGGTCGACCGCTTCGTGCAGCGCGCGGAGCAGGTGCATGGCCAGCGCTGAGCTGCGGCGCCTGCAGTCGAGAGTGGTCGTACGCGGCAGCGCCGCGCGACGTGCCAGGTGCGCGCTGCTGTGGTGCGAGGCAGCACGCTGGCCGACGCGCTGCGCGCCAGCGGCTGCTCGATGGCGCTGTCACCCGCGACAGCCGACGCGTTGCAGGCCGGCATCTGGGGGCGCGCGTGCGGCGCTGGACACTGCCGCTGCGCGACGGCGACCGGGTCGAGGTGTACCGCGCGCGCTTGCTGGTCGATCTCGAAGGAGGCGCGGCGCCAGCGCTACCGGCGCGACGGCAGTGGCGCGCAAGGCCGCGCGGCGCGCCGACGCTAGCGGCGGTCGGCTCGAGCCACGGCCTGCGCGCGCGCTCGCATCTCGGCGCGGCGCGCTGCTGGTCGTCGAGGATACTCGCTGCTCGCCCCTTTGTCGTTCACGCGCGGTCGATGCGGATCGCCGATGTCCAAGCGTCTCGACGTAGGTGCTTCGCGCGCGCGTTGCAGTTGTCCGGCGCGGGCTGGCCGCGATCTTCTGTCGCTCTGGCCTTGGCTGCGCTCGTTCCTGCTCGGTCTCCGTCTTCTTGCGGCGTGCCTTCGAGCTCGGGGTCGACGCTGCGGCCTTGGCGGCGACGGTCTCGAGGCGGCCGAGCGGCGCTGGCGCCGAGCGTGCAGTCGGCGCGGCCGAGCGCTGCGCGGCACGGCTGCTGGGCTTTTGCAGGATGTCGCGTTCGGGCATGTCGCGCGGCGGCGGCAGGTCGCTGATACTGGACCTGGCCCGTCGCGTCGCTTCCACTTCCACTGCGCGGCGGCAGGCAGCGTGAAGCCGACGCACAGGCTGAGCTCGAGCGCTGCAACCAAACGTGGCAAGACGCATGCTTCGCAGCGCGCGAGGCCGGGCGGCACGCCGTGATGCTGCGACAGTGTATGCGGCCGAGCACTGCAGCGCGTCGCGGGCACCCGGCGGCGCGCGTGCGCGCCAGTCGGGCGATAGCTCTGCGACCGTCGATCCGTATAATTCGCTTTTGCGTCTGGAGCTTTCTGCATGCGCCTTCTCGGCAAAGCGCTCACCTTCGACGACGTGCTGCTGGTGCCGGCGTTCTCCGCAGGTCCTGCCGCGCGACACCGACCTCGCGACCCGCCTCTCCCGCAACATCCGCCTGAACCTGCCGCTGGTGTCCGCGGCGATGGACACCGTGACCGAGGCCCGCCTGGCGATCGCGCATCGCGCAGGAAGGCGGCATCGGCATCGTCCACAAGAACCTCACGCCCAAGCAGCAGGCGGCCGAGGTGGCCGCGGTCAAGCGCTACGAGTCGGGCGTGCTGCGCGACCCGATCACCGATCACGCCCGACGATGTCCGTGCGCGAGGTGATCGAGCTGTCGAAGGCAGCGCGGCGTCTCGGGCTTTCCGGTGCTGCAGGGCAAGACCGTGGTCGGCATCGTCACCAACCGCGACCTGCGTTTCGAAACGCGGCTCGACGCGCCGGTGCAGCGAGATCATGACGCCGCGCGAGCGCCTGATCACGGTGCGCGAAGGCGCCACGCTCGCCGACGGCAAGGCGCTGATGCACAAGCACAAGCTCGAGCGCGTGCTGGTCGTCAACGACGCCTTCGAGCTGCGCGGCCTGATGACCGTCAAGGACATCACCAAGCAGACCAGCTTTCCCGAACGCCGCGCGCGACGCGCAGCGGCAAGCTGCGCGTCGGCGCCGCGGTCGGCGTGGGCGAGGGCACCGAAGAGCGCGTCGAGCTGCTGGTCAGGGCCGGCGTCGATGCGATCGTCGTCGACACCGCGCACGGCCACAGCCAGGGCGTGGTCGAGCGGGTGCGCTGGGTCAAGCGCAACTATCCCGCAGGTCGACGTGATCGGCGGCAACATCGCCACCGGCGCCGCGGCGCGCGCGCTGGTCGAGGCCGGCGCCGACGCGGTCAAGGTCGGCATCGGCCCGGGCTCGATCTGCACCACGCGCATCGTCACCGGCGTCGGCGTGCCGCAGATCATGGCGATCGACGACGGTCGCCAAGGCGCTCGCCGGCAGCGGCGTGCCGCTGATCGCCGACGGCGGCGTGCGCTACTCCGGCGACCTCGCCAAGGCGATCGCCGCCGGCGCCGACACGCGTGATGATGGGCGGCGCGTTCGCCGGCACCGAGGAGGCGCCGGGCGAGATCATCCTCTACCAGGGCCGCACCTACAAGAGCTACCGCGGCATGGGCTCGATCGGCGCGATGCAGCAGGGCTCGGCCGACCGCTACTTCCAGGAAGGCGAGGCCAGCGGCAACCCGAACGCCGCCAAGCTGGTGCCCGAAGGCATCGAGGGCCAGGTGCCGTACAAGGGCTCGGTCGTCGGCATCATCTTCCAGATGGCCGGCGGCCTGCGCGCCGTCGATGCACTACTGCGGCTGCGCCAGCATCGCCGAGATGCAGCAGCAAGGCCGAGTTCGTCGAGATCACCTCCGCGGGCATGCGCGAGAGCCATGTCCACGACGTGCAGATCACGAAGGAAGCGCCGAACTACCGCGCCGAATGACGACGCCCGCTTCGGCGAACGCCGCGCGGCAACGCACGGCGGCGATGCCGTTCATCATGGTCACGGTGCTGATCGACATGGTGTCGATCGGCCTGATCATTCCGGTGCTGCCGGCGCTGGTCGGCAGCTTCACCGGCTCGCAGACCGAGCAGGCGTTCTGGTACGGCGCGGTGACCTTCGCCTTCGGCATCGCCAACTTCCTGGCCTCGCCGATGCTCGGCGCGCTGTCCGACCGCTACGGCCGCCGGCCGGTGCTGCTGCTCGGCTTCTGCGGCCTCGCGCTCAGCTTCTTCGTCACCGCGCTGGCGACCGCGCTGTGGATGCTGATCGCGGTGCGCCTGTTCAGCGGCGCGATGCAGGCCAACATCTCGGTCGCCAACGCCTACGTCGCCGACATCACGCCGCCGAGGACCGCGCCAGGCGCTTCGGCCTGCTCGGGCGCGATGTTCGGCATCGGCTTCATCCTCGGGCCGGTGATGGGCGGGCTGCTCGGCGCGATCGACCTGCACCTGCCGTTCTTCGCCGCCGGCAGCCTGGCGCTGATCAACCTGCTCTACGGCTGGTTCGTGCTGCCCGAGTCGCTGCCGCCGGAGCGGCGCCGGCCGTTCGACTGGAAGTCGCGCCAACCCGGTGAAGTCGCTCGCGCGGGCTCGGCGCAGCTGCAGGGCGTCGGGCGTGCTGGTCGCGGTGATCGCCTGCAGCGGCGCTGGCGCAGTTCATGCTCTACACCAGCTGGGTGCTCTACACCACCTTCAAGTTCGGCTGGGGGCCGCTGCGAGAACGGCTGGTCGCTGTTCGCCGTCGGCGTCGTGTCGGCGCTCGGTGCAGGGCTTCCTGCTCGGCCGGCTGCTGAAGCGCTTCATCGCCGCAGCGGCTGGCGGTGCTGGGGCTGGTCTCGTCGACGCTCGCCTACCTCGGCTACGGCGCCGCCACGCGAGGGCTGGATGATGTTCGTCGTCATCGTCGCCAACATCCTCGGCTTCACGCGTCGCGGCGTCGATCCAGAGCATCATCTCCAGCGCCGCCGACCCGACGCACGCCAGGGCCAGACGCATGGGCGCGGTGAGCGGCCTGAACAGCCTGATGGCGGTGATCGCGCCGGTGCTCGGCGCGCCGCTGCTCGGCGTGGTCTCGCACCTGCCGCGCGGCGACTGGCGGATCGGCATGCCGTTCTACTTCTGCGCCTGCTGTCAGGCTGGTCGCGCTCGGCGCTCGCCTGGATCGCCACTTCCGCAAGGCACGGCGGGCCCGGCTCGCCGCGACGCCGCGGACCGACCTGAACGAGGAACATCCCATGCACGACCGGATCCTGATCCTCGACTTCGGCTCCCAGGTCACGCAGCTGATCGCGCGCCGCGTCCGCGAGGCGCATGTCTCTGCGAGATCCATCCGAACGACGTCAGCGACGCCTTCATCCGCGAGTTCGCGCCCAGGGGAATCATCCTCTCCGGCAGCCACGCCTGCGACCTACGAGGAGCACGAGCTGCGCGCGCCGCAGGCGGTGTGGCGACCTCGGCGTGCCGGTGCTCGGCATCTGCTACGGCATGTTCACGATGGCGGTGCAGCTCGGCGGCCAGGTCGAGGCGAGCACGCACCGCGAGTTCGGCTATGCCGAGGTGCGGGCGCGCGGCCACACCAGGCTGCTCGACGGCATCGAGGACTTCACGCACGACCGAGGGCCACGGCATGCTCAAGGTCTGGATGAGCCACGGCGACAAGGTCACCGAGCTGCCGCCCGGCTTCAAGCTGATGGCCTCGACGCCGAGCTGCCCGATCGCCGGCATGGCCGACGAGCGCGCGGCTACTACGCGCGTGCAGTTCCATCCCGAGGTCACGCACACGCGTCAGGGCCGCGCGCTGCTCGAGCGCTTCGTGCTCGAGCATCTGCGGCGCGCAGGCCCGACTGGGTGATGCGCGACTACATCGACGAGGCGGTGGCGCGCATCCGCGAGCAGGTGGGCGACGACGAGGTGATCCTCGGCCTCTCGGGCGGCGTCGATTCGAGCGTCGCCGCGGCGCTGATCCACCGCGCGATCGGCGACCAGCTCACCTGCGTCTTCGTCGACCACGGCCTGCTGCGCCTCGACGAAGGCGCGCATGGTGATGGAGATGTTCGCCGACCGCCTGCACGCCAAGGTGATCGCGCGTCGACGCCAGCGAGCAGTTCCTCGGCCAGCTGGCCGGCGTCGCCGACCCCGAGGCCAAGCGCAAGATCATCGGCCGCGAGTTCGTCGAGGTGTTCACAGCGCGAGGCCGGCGAAGCTCGAAGCAGGCGCAAGTGGCTGGCGCAGGGCACGATCTACCCCGACGTGATCGAGTCGGGCGGCGCCAAGACCAAGAAGGCGATCACGATCAAGAGCCACCACAACGTCGGCGGCCTGCCCGAGACGCTGGGCCTGAAGCTGCTCGAGCCGCTGCGCGAGCTGTTCAAGGACGAGGTGCGCGAGCTCGGCGTCGCGCTCGGCCTGCCGCACGACATGGTCTACCGCCATCCGTTCCCGGGCCCGGGCCTGGGCGTGCGCATCCTCGGCGAGGTGAAGACGCGAGTACGCCGACCTGCTGCGCCGCGCCGACGCGATCTTCATCGAGGAGCTGCGCAACACCATCGATGCCGGCGAGCCGGCAAGACCTGGTACGAGCTGACCATCGCAGGCCTTCGCCGTGTTCCTGCCGGTGCAAGAGCGTCGGCGTGATGGGCGACGGCCGCACCTACGAGCTACGTGGTGGCGCTGCGCGCGGTGCAGACCAGCGACTTCATGACCGCCGACTGGGCCGAGCTGCCGTACGCGCTGCTGAAGAAGGTGTCGGGCCGGATCATCAACGAGGTGCGCGGCATCAACCGCGTCACCTACGACGTCTCGTCAAGCCGCCGGCGACGATCGAGTGGGAGTGAGCAGGCGGCGCCAGCGGTTGCATCTCGCACGGAGGGGCCGATGCCGGTTGAAGCTGCCAGGCAGGCGTCGCTCTGGTGGCCGGCAGCAGCCGCGCGGCCCCGTGCCACGCGACCGCGACGGCGCTGGCCGCGGAGGGCGCGCGGCGTGATCGTGAACGTCGATGCGCAAGGCCCGGCGGACGCGGCGGTTGCGACGACCGCCGACCGCGCCCGGCGGCGAGGTTCGGGGGTTCGCCGGCGACTTGAAGCACGGCTGCACGCGGCCGAGGCGCTGCTAGAACGGCATCCCGGACGATCGAAGGTTCTGGAACCAGCGCCTCCTGGGCATCTTCGACCAGCGCCAAGGCATTCCGGAGCGTTTTCCGACGCCGACTGGCCGCGGCCAGCTTCGTCAGGCATCGTCGAAGCGGCGCGCAGCCCGGCAGCCGCTTGTGCAGTCGCCGGCGATGCGGCGCGCCGGTCGCGGGCCGCACCGCCTTCGGCCGTCGTGCGAGAGCGGCGGCGCTGATCGCCGCAGAGCTGATCCACGACGGCATGACCAAGACCAGCGACAGCTCGACGGTCTCGCGCGGCTCGGCCGAGGCGGTGAAGCGGCGCACGGGAATCACGGCTTCAACAGCATTCTGCCCGGTCTGACCAGGCTCGCGCGGCGTTGAGCAGCAGGAGAACGCCGTGGCGCTCGGCACGGCAGGACGAGGATGGCCTTTCGCCGAGTTCGGCGGCAGTTCTGCGCCGCGGTCCGTCGCAAGACTGCTTCATCGGTGCGCTTCGCGACCCCGCAGGAGGTGGTTGCGCTTCGTGAGCGTGCCGGCGAGCCAGCCTCGACTCTCGTCGGCAGGGACGACCGGCGCGGCCTTGCGCGGCGCCGGCGGCGCTGGTGAAGAGCGCGTTCTAGACGGCTCAAAGTCCTCCGGCGGCGAGCGGCGCAGCTTGACCTTGAGCGCCGGTGATCTCGCGCGCGGTGCGCGCGCAGGTAGGATCGAGACCGACGCCATCCGCTCGAGCTGCTGCTCGAGCTTGGGCCGCTCCCTTGCGGAACTGGACCGCGAATGCCGTGCTCGTCGACTCGATCGACGACCGCGTCGCCGATCTCGGCTCAGCTCGCGGCGCAGACGGTCGACGGCCGCCGTCGGCTCCGCGCCGGCGATCCTGTTCGCGTCCTCCGCTCGCCGGTCTCGGCCATCGGCAGGGTGAGCGCGCTTCGCCGATGCGCCAGCCCGCCGCGGATCTTCGCCATCCGGTCGTACAGCGACCTCGAACGACTTCAGCGTCTGCTCGACCTTGGTCCTGCAGCCGCTCCCAGTCGACGTCGAACTCGCGCGCTGCGCCGCTTCGCCTTGCTCGACGCCTTCGCCGCCTGCGCCTGCAGGCGGTTGACGAACTGGAGCCTGTGCGTCAGCGTCTTCTTCATCGCGCCGAGCGCGTGCACGTGCATCGCCGCGCGCGCCTGCACCGTCGCGTACTCGGGCTCGCCGGCGATCTGCGTCCGAGGTCCCTCGAGCGCCGCGGCGATCCGGTTGAGCAGGGCGCCGACGCCGCGGTTGAACGCCTCGACGCGCTTGTATTCGAAGCTCATCACCTCGACGTCGCAGCGCCGGATCGCCGCGGCCAGGCCGTCGGCGCACGTGCGCAGCTTGGGCTCGAGCTGCGGCCCAGGCGTCGACCGCCTGCTGGAAGTTGCCGCGCAGGATGCGGTTCAGGGCCGCGGTCGGATCGGCGGCGGAAACGAGCACGCTCGCTCATGTGCGACCTCTTTCGAAGAAGACGTAGTCGGCGGTGTAGGGCACGCGGGCGGTCCGGCCGAGCGCGGTCGCCTCGTCGCAGCGGCGCGCGGGCGCGGTGCCGCCGTGGGTGTGGATCCCGCTGCACGCTGGTGATGCCGGCGAGCCGGCCCGCGCCGCCCGCTGGTGCGGGTGTGCAGCAGCAGCCAGGGGATCGGCGTCGTCGTCCTGCGCGGCACGACCTTCGCGACCACCGTGCCGACGATGCGGCTGCCGTCCTCGGCCTGCCAGTGCGGCCCGGCGCCGTGGCTGCCGACCGGCCGGCCGCGTTCGTCGAACAGGCCGCGCCTCGGGCGCGATGAAGAGCCAGGCGGGCTGCACGCCGTCGAGCGCGCCGGCATTCGTAGATCTGCACGCCGCGGGCGGCTGAGCTGCAGCGCGCTGCGTCTCGCCGGCGGGAACGAGCGGCCCCGGAACCGGCTCGCTCGCCGGCGGCATGCAGCGCCGCGCAGCCGGCGACGACGGCGGCGAACAGCGTCGGCAGGAAACGGGTCGAGTCCATTGGGCCTCTCCCGGCTCAGCCGCCGCTGCCGGCCAGCTCGGCCTTCAGCGTCATCAGCTCGTTCTTCAGCGCCTCCATCGCCTTGAGCTTGTCGGCGACGAGCCTGGCGCAGCTCGGCCAGCCGCGTCTTGTCCGGATGCCGGCGCATGAACTGCGCGACCTCGGCGCGCATCGAGGATGCCCTCGTCCTTGAGCGATGTCGACGATCTGGCGACGCCGCTTCGGGTCGGCCACGGAGCCGAGGTCGAACTCGCCGATGACCTGCTGGCTGCTGCCGATCTTCAGCATGACGATCAGCTTGTCGGCCTGGAAGGTGGCGATCCAGATCGCCGGGTTCTTGGCGCTGACCTTGGCCGCGGCCTTCTCGCCGATGGTCTTGAGCGAGACCTTGATGCCTGCGAACAGCTTGCGCGAGTCGCGGCTCGACTCACGACATAGCTGCCGCGAATCGACTTCCGCCGCGGTTCTCGTACTTGAGCAACAATCTTGGGTTTCATGGTGTTTCTCCTTGGAATGGAAGGCGCCTCAGCGCTTGGTGACGATGACTTCGAGGTACTCGCCGCGGGATCACGAGCGAGCTCGCGCCCGAGGTGTCGAGCCTGGCGAGCAGGGCGAGAAGGTCGCGCCTCGAGCGCCTTCTGGCCGGCGGGCGCGAGCGCCGCGAAGGCCTTGTGCGTCGGGCCGTAGCAGTCGCGGAACACCTGCACGAAGTGCGCCGCCGAGCGATAGCGGAAGTTGAAGACTGCCGGCGCTCGCAGCGCATCGCGCGCGGCGTCGCGCGCCGAACAGCGCCGCGCAGTGCGCCTCGGTGCCCCAGGCGCGCCGGCGGCTGCACGCCCGGCGGGCGGCGGCACGTGCCGGCCGATGAGCTTGAACAGCTGGCCGATGAAGCCTTCCGGCGTCCAGTTGGCCAGGCCGATGCCGGCCGCCGGCGCGCAGCACGCGCAGCATCTCGTCGGCCGTGCGCTGCGTGGTCGGGCGCGAACATCGCGCCGAAGGTCGACAGCACGACGTCGAAGCTGCTGTCGGCGAACGGCAGCGTCCTCGACGTCGGCGACCTGGAACTGCGATCGTCGCAGGCCTTCGGCGCGCGCGCGCGCGGCGCCGCTTGTCGAGCAGCGCCGGCACGTAGTCGGTCGAGGTGACGTCGGCGAAGCGGCGCGCCGCGGCGAGCGAGGCGTTGCCGTTGCCGGCGGCGACGTCGAGGACGCGCTCGCCGGCGCGCGACGTCGGCCGCCTCGGCCAGCGTCTCGCCGACGATCTGCAGCGTCGTGCCGACGACGGCGTAGTCGCCGCCGGCCCAGGTGGCCTGCTGCCGCTGCTTGACGGCGGCGAGGTCGGGTCCCGGGAGCACCGGAGCGGGGTTGCGGTCTGCATGTTCATGGTCAGGGAGGTCCTTGAGGTGGTGAGATGAGCGTTGCCGATCAGGCGTCGGCGAAGAACGGCGCCAGCGCCTGCAGGATCCGCTGCATCTGCGCCGGGGTGACGAGCGCCTTCAGCACTCTGCTGGAAGCGCGGCTCCTGGGCGCCGGAGACGATGTACTGCCAGCGGTAGGCCTTGAGCACGAGCGCGTGCACCGCGGCGCTCTCGGCCGGGCCGAACGGCGCGGCGCAGCGTCGAGAGGAAGAAGTCGGCGTCGGCGCGCGCCTGCATCTGGCAGGATGCCGTCGACCGCGCCGACCAGCTCGATCAGCTCGTCGACGCCGCGGTCGCGCTCGGCGCCCGAGAGGCGGGCGTCCTCGCGCGCGCCATTCGAGCTCGTCGAGGATCGCGTGCTGCGACTCCTCCTTCCAGTGGAACAGGAACACGTCCTTCCACAGCGCCGAGAGGTCCGGCGTCGGGCTCGATGCTCGAGCGGTAGTGCGCCTGGCGTGAACAGCTCGATGTCGCAGCGTCAGCGCGAGCACCGCCCAGGTCGACTTGCTCAGCACCGCGCCGGCGACGTCGTTGGGCTGCGGCAGGAACGCGTAGCCCGCGGGCATGCCGACGGCGGCCATGCGCTCGAGGCGGCGGAACAGCTCCTGGTGCTTCAGCTCCTCGTCGGTGAGGCGCACCAGCGCCTCGAGCGCGACCTGGTCGCCGAGCCAGTGGTCGCGGCTGAGCTCGAGCGATCTTGGCGCCGATGAAGCGCTCGACCAGGGCGAACATGTTGGCGTAGGTGCGGCCCTGGATCTGGCGACAGCAGGCGCGCTCTCGGCCGGCTGCAGGAAGGCGAGCTGCGTCGACCTTCGACAGGCCGTCGGGCAGGAACTTCTTGCCGAAGTCGAAGCTGCGGCCGCGGATGACGTCGCGGTCGATGTCCCAGCGGATGCGCTTCGAGACTTCGATGCAGCGGGCGTAGCGGTCGATGCCCTGCGGTTGGGCGGTGGCAGGAACGGTATTGGCGATGGCAGCGTGCATGGTGGTGATGCTTTCGTGGTGGTGGTAGCGGCGGGCGGGGAAAACTCAGGCGCGCAGGTGGTGAGACCAGCTGGGCGCGGAGGTAGGGTGATCTCGGCCCGGCCACCGACCTCGGCGGCGATCAGGGCGGCGATCGGTCGGCCGATCGGGCCGGCGCTCAGCCGGCCGGGGAGCCGGCGACGGGCAGGCCTGGAAGGCGCAGGGTGTGAAGCGTTTGCATGGCAGGTCCGTGTTGGCGAGGACCGCACTGTGCAAAGGGCACGCGTTGCACGAGCGTTCCACGCCCGCGCGACGGGCGAACGCGGGTCCCCGGGCTAGGAGGCGCCGGCGGTGCCGGCGAAGCGTCAGCCGCCGGTGCGCAGCGGCGGCGACGAGCCGGCGTAGCCTGCCGGGGTCTCGGCGACGATGCGCCGCGCCAGCTCGTCGAGCGGCGGCCCGGCCCAGGCGGACGCGAGGTCGCCGGGTCGGCGTCGGCCAGCGCGTCGAGGCGCGGCTGCAGCTCGTTGCGGCCATGCACCGTCATCGCCGGATGGCTCGTGGCGAAGCGGAGCAGGCGAAGCGCCGCGCGGCGCTCGCCCTGCGCGGCGAGCAGGTCGGTGAACACCGCGATCGCGGCCAGCAGCGACAGCGGCCGGCCGATCGCCAGCGCCAGCTCGAGCGATTCGCGCAGCGCCTGGCGGGCCGCCGCCAGGTCGTCGTGGCGGGATCGCGATCTGCACCATCAGCAATCGGACCCAGGCCTCGGTCGACCGGTTGCCGGTCGCCAGCGCCAGCTCCAGCGCGCTCGCCGCGTGGCCGCGCGCGGCGTCGAGCTTCGCCGAGCTTGAGCGTCAGCTCGGCGAGGCTGGCCAGGACGAAGCCGCGCGTGCCCACCAGGCCGTAGCCGCTCGCAAGCGCCAGGCTGGCGCGGGCGTTGGCCAGCGCGCTGGCGATAGTCGCCGAGGTCGTGCTGCAGGGTGGTCAGGTTGTTGAGGCAAAGCGCCTCGCCGGCGACGTCGCCGAGGCGCCGGTGCTGCACCAGCGACTCGGTCGACATGCGCAAGGAATCGTCGTAGTGGCCCATCGTCTTCTCGACCAGCGCCAGGTTGTCGAGCATCGCCGCGGCGTTGTGCGGATCGCTTTCGGCCGGCGCCTGCGCCAAGGCCTGGCGGTAGTAGCGACGGGCGTCGGCGAGCTTGCCGAGGCGAAGGCTGCAGGCGCCCGAGCGTCTTGAAGCATTGCAGCCGGGCGTCGTGGTCGGCGCCGGCCGCGGTGCTCGGCGAGCCCGGCCGACGCGCTCGCGATCGCCTCCGGATAGCGATCGAGGCGATAGAGAAGATGGCCGACGATGCTCTGCAGCAGCGGGCGCAGGCCGGACACGGCGGCGGACGCCGGCGCGGCGAGCGCTCGCCCAGGAGCGCGAGGCCTTCGGCGAAGCGGCCGCGGTGGTCGCAGTACTGCAGCATCGTCAGGGCGCTGCCGGCGAGGACGACCGCCGAAACCGCCTCCGCCCGGAGCGTGCTGCCACGCGGCCTCGGCCGTTGTCGAACTCGATGTCGAGCGCGCGCAGCGCCTCGCGGTCGCCGTCGTGGACCGGTCGGCGCATCTGCGCCAGCAGGCGATGGAAGAACCGGGCATGGGCGATGTCGGCCTCGGCACGCGCCGCGGCATCGGTCGAGCCGATCGGCGGCCAGTCGATGCAGCAGCGGATGGAGGAAGAAGCGGCCCTCGTCCTTGCGCAGCAGCGACTTGTCGAGCAGGGCGCCGAGCACCGGCAGCGGCGCCGGCGACCGCGCGCGCCGCCTCGGCGGAGAAGCCGCCGCGGAACACCGAGAGCCGCGCCAGCGCCTCGCGCTCGGCCGCGCCGAGCAGCTTCCAGGCGTGGTCGAAGACCGATCTCGATGCTGGCCTGGCGCGCCGGCCGCGTCGGGTCGACCGCGCGCAGCAGCTCGCTGCCCTGGCGCAGCTCGGCGGCGATCGCCTCGCACGACAGCATCCGCGTCCACGAGGCCGCCAGCTCGAGCGCGAGCGGCAGGCCGCCGACCTGGCGGCAGATGTCGACCAGTGGCCTGCGGCTCGGCGTCGGCGAGGAAGGTCGGCTCGACCCGGCGCGCGGCGCGCGCACGAACAGCCGCACCGCGTCGAAGGCCTCGAGGTGGTCGGCGTCGTCGGCCTCGGGCAGGGGCAGGCCCTCGAGCGGAAAGCGTCCACTCGGAGGCGCTGCCCAGGCGCACCCGGGTCGTGACCAGCACCCGCAGCCGCGGGCAGCGGGCGAGCAGCGTCTCGATCTGCGGCGCGGCGGCGACGAGCTGCTCGAAGTTGTCGAGCACCAGCAGCAGCTGCGAGCCGCGCAGCGACGTCGATCGCCTGCTCGAACGGATCGGACGAGCCGGCCAGCTCGGCTCCGACCTCGCGCGCCAGCCGGCTGCCGAGCTCCGCCGGCGTCGCCGCAGTCCTCGAGGCGCGACGAAGACGGCGCCGTCGCTGAAGTCGCGGCGCGAGCTCGGCCATCAGGCGGCGCGCGAGGCGCGTCTTGCCGACGCCGCCCGGCCCGACCAGGCACGAGCAGGCGGCAGTCGCCGCTCGGCCAGCATCTCGGCGATGCGCCGTCAGTTCGATCGAGCGGCCGACGAAGCCGTCGTCGTCGGCCGCGACTTCGGCGGCGGGCGGCGGCGAACGCGGGCGTCCGCGGCACCGGCGCCGACCAGGGTGTCGTGCAGCGCCTGCAGCTCGGCGCCGGGCGCCAGGCCCAGGTCTTCCTGGCAGGCGGGCGGCGAACGCCCGGTACGCCTGCCGGGCGCGGCCTCCCTGGCCGCTTTGCGCCAGCGCCTGCAGATGCAGGCGGAGGGCCGCCTCGTCGAGCGGGTCGGCCTCGAGCAGCCGACCGGTCAGGGCGACGGCTTCGCCCGCATCGATTCGCCGGCGGCGCGTTGCAGCGACCGCGCCGCGCCAGGCGGTGCGCAGCCGGTCGCGCTCGAACGCCGAGCCAGCTGGTCCAGGCAGCGCTGCCGGCGTCGTCGAAGCCGGCGAGCAGGTCGCCGGCGTAGCGAGGCAGGCGCCGCGTCGATCCGGCCGTCGCGCAGCGCCGCCTCGAACTCGGCGACGTCGGTCGGCAGCTCCAGGCCGTGCGGTCTGCCCCTGCAGCTCGATCGGCCGGCCCCAGGGGAGCGCCTGCAGGCGGAACAGGGTCTTGCGCAGATTGGCGAAGGCGAGCTTCGGCTCTGCTCCGGCCAGAAGCATGGCCGCCAGCTCGGCCCGGCCGACCCAGCCGCGCTTCAGCGCCAGGTAGACCAGGAGCTGGCTGCGCCGCTCGAACGGTAACGCCATCGGCCCGCCGTCGAGCAGCTATCGTCGGCGAGCCGAACAGGTGCAGGCGGGCAGGCATCGCGGGCGCGGAGAGCCGGCAGGATTTTCCGGTTCGCGGCGAGGCGGCGCAAGCCGGGCCCGGTCGAGCGCCAGGCGCAGCAAGGAGCGAGCGGACTCGCGGGCGTCGTCGGCAGCGCGGGCCGGACCGGCATAATCCGGCCGATGCCTGAGCCCCTGGGACCGAAAGCGGTGCATCCGCCCGCTTCCCGCCCGCCTCATCGAACCGTGGTTTCCGTCGAGCAGGACGAATCCGGCATGCGCCTCGCGCTCGACCAGGCGCACAACGCCTGGCTGGTGCGGCGAGGTGCCGGTGGGCGCGGTGCTCGTCCGCGAGACGGCGAACGGCCGGCAGGTCGTGCGCCACCGGCTACAACCGGCCGATCACCGACCACGACCCGACCGCGCACGCCGAGATCGTCGCGCTGCGCCACGCCGCGACGCTGCTCGCGAACTACCGCCTGCCGGAATGCGAGCTCTACGTGACGCTGGAGCCGTGCGCGATGTGCGCGATGGCGCTGCTGCACGCGCGCGTCAAGCGGGTGGTCTTCGGCGCGACCGATCCGAAGGCCGGCGCCGCCGGGTCGGTGATCGACCTGTTCGGCCAGCCGCCGCTCAACCACCACACCGAGGTCGTCGGCGGCGTGCTTGCCGCGGAGGCCGGCGAAGTGCTGCGCTCGTTCTTCGCCGAGCGGCGCGAGCAGTATCGGCAGCGCCGCGCCGCGCCGACCGTGCTGGTCGAGGCCGACCCGACGCGCCGCTGCCGACGATTCCCGCACGGCGAATCGGTCGAGATCGACGCCGATCCCGGTGCCGGGTCATGAGCGACGCGCCGTCGACGCTGCAGCTTGTTCTCGCCGGCCGGCGTGCTGCGCTCGGTCAGCGCCGCTGCGCCGCGCCGCCGCGCGCCTCGGGGCGACTCGGCTTCGCGGTCGAGATCGATCCGGCTGCCGGCGCCAAGGCGCAGCGCTTCGCCGGCGACGACGAGGCCCGGCTCGCCGCGATCCATCGCGTCGCCGCCGCCCGGCCGGGCATCGCGCTCGCGAGCCGCGGCGGCTACGGCCTGACGCGCCTGCTCGACCGGATCGACTGGAAGCGCGATCGCCAAGAGCGTCGACGCGCGGCACCCGCTGGGTCGGCATGCAGCGACCTGACCGCGCTGCAGCTCGGCCTCCTCGCCCACGCCGGCGGCGGCATCACCTGGGCCGGACCGCTCGCCTGCGACGACTTCGGCCGGACCGAGGCCGAAGGCGGCGTCGACGACGTCACCCAGGGACTGCTTTCTCGAAGCGATGGCGGGCGAGCTCGAGGCGGTCGGCTTTCGCACCGACGCCGGCTTCGACGGCCTGGCCGTCAAGGGCACGCTCTGGGGCGGCAACCTCTGCGTCCTCAACTCGCTGCTCGCCACGCCGCACTTCCCGCGCATCCAGGGCGGCATCCTGTTCCTCGAGGACGTGAACGAGCATCCCTACCGGATCGAGCGCAACCTGCTGCAGCTGCAGCAGGCCGGGGTGCTGGACGCGGCAGCGGCGGTCGTCCTCGGCGCCTTCACCGCCTGGAAGAAATCGCCGCAACGACCGCGGCTATTCGATGGCGACGGCGATCGCCCGCGTGCGCGCGGCGACGCAAGACGCCGATCCTCGGCGGCGCTGCCGTTCGGCCATGTGCCGACCAAAGTCACGATGCCGGTCGGCGCGCGGGTGCAGCTGCTGGTGGACGGCCGGAACGCGTTCATCGGCTGGTAGCATTCGCAGCCTCGATGAATCCGCGCTCCAAGCCCGCATCGCCCGGGGCCTTGCCTGTCTCGCGGCCATCTTTGCACTCGCCGCGCTGCAACAACAGCCCGTATCCCGACGGCGCCGCGGCGACCAACACCGCTGTTCTATTCGTTCGACGAGCGCTCGCCGCGCTACCTCGATCCGACCGCGTCGTACGCCAACCCGGAATCGGCCTACACCTACCAGATCTACGAGCCGCTCTACGGCTACCACTACCTGAAGCGCCCGTACGAGCTGGTGCCCAAGGCGGCGGCCGCAGGTCGCCAAGCCCTACTACCTCGACAAGGACGGGCAACGCCTGCCCGACGACGCGCCGGCCGAGCAGATCGCGCAGAGCGTCTACGACATCCCGATCAAGCGCGGCATCATGTATGCAGCCGCACCCGGCCTTCGCCAAGGACGCTCAGGGCCGCTACCGTCTATCACGCGATCATGACCGGGCCGAGCTCGGCGACAAGCGCTCGCCGCTGGGATTTCGAGCAGCAGGGCACGCGCGAGCTGGTCGCCGACGACTTCGTCTACGCGCTCAAGCGCCACGCCACCACGCGCATCGAGGCGCCGGTGTACGCGGTCTTCGCCGAGTACGTGATCGGCCTGAAGGACTACGGCGAGCTGATCAAGGCGCGAGGACGCGAAGCTGCTCGCCGGGCTGCCGCGCGACATCCGCAGGACAAGCCCTTCCTCGACTTCCGCGCGCTGGCCGCTCGCCGGGCGCCGACGCGCCCGATCACGCACCTGCTGCGCATCCGCCTCAAGGGCAAGTACCCGCAGTGGAGCTACTGGATGGCGATGCCGTTCACTGGCGCCGGTGCCCTGGGAGGCCGATGCGCTTCTACGCGCAGCCCGGCATGGCCGACAACGGCCTGTCGCTGAACCAGTGGCCGGTCGGGCACCGGGCCGTTCATGATGACGCGAGTTCGTGCGCGACCGCCGCCACGTGATGAAGCGCAACCCCAACTACCGCGGCGAGCCCTATCCCTGCGAGAGGCAGGCCAGCGACGACAAAGGCAGCCGGGCTGCTCGCCGACTGCGGCAAGCGCATGCCGTTCGTCGACACGCTGCTACGTGACGATCGAGAAGGAGAAGGTGCCGCGCAAGGAGAAGTTCAAGCAGGGCTATCTCGACGTGCCCGAGATCGAGCGGCCCGAGTGGGGCGTGGACTTCCGCAACGACGCCGACGACTCCGACGACGTCAAGCGCCGCGTTCGAGGAGCGCAGGCTTCAAGTTCCCGCTGACGACCGACATCTCCAACTGGTACCTCGGCTTCAACATGCTCGACCCGGTGGTCGGCAATGGGCGACACGCCGGCGCAGCAGCGCGAAGCAACAGCGCAAGCTGCGCCAGGCGCTGTCGATCGCCGATCGACTGGGAAGAGGGCTACGAGCGGATCTTCCGCAGCAAGGGCGGCGTCACCGCGCACGGCCCGCTGCCGCCGGGCCTGTTCGGCTCGCGCGAGGGCACGCCGGGCGACTTCCACAACCCGGTGACGCACAAGATCGGTCGAACGGCAAGGTCGTGCGCCGCTCGATCGAGGAGGCCGAAGCAGCTGCTCGCCGAGGCCGGCTACCCCGACGGCCGCGATGCGATGACCGGCAAGCCGCTGGTGCTCAACTACGACTTCCAGCGCGCCGATCACGCCCGAGCGCAAGACCGAGAACGACTGGATGGTCAAGCCAGTTCGCCAAGCTCGGCATCCAGCTCGAGGTGCGCGCCACCGACTTCAACCAGTTCCAGGACAAGACGCTGCAAGGGCAAGCACCAGATCTTCTGGGCCGGCTGGCTCGCCGACTATCCCGACGCCGAGAACTTCCTGTTCCTGCTCTACGGGCCGAACGCCAAGTCGCAGACGCACGGCGAGAACACCGCCAACTACGAGAACCCCGAGTACGACGCGCTGTACCGCGCAGCTGCAGGCGCTCGACGACGGCCCGCAGAAGCAGGCGATCATCGACAAGATGGTGGCGCATCGCTGCAGCAGGACGCGCCCTGGTCGTTCGGCTACTTCCCGTGCGGCGGCCTGGCCGTTCCAGCAGTGGGTGCACAACGGCAAGCCGGCGATCCTGATCCGCGACATGGCGCAAGTACTACCGCGTCGACCCGGCGCTGCGCGTCGCCAAGCAGGCCGAGTGGAACCAGCCGACCTGGTGGCCGCTGGTGCTGCTGGTCGGCGTTCGCTGTCCTGCTGGTGTGGATCGCGCGCCGCGTGCTGCCAGCGCGGCGCGCAGCGCGCGACCGCGGTGCCCGTCGGCCCGCGCGCCGCTGCCGGCGGCCGAAGCGGCTAGCCGCCTCGTGCTGAACTACTTCATCCGCCGCCTCGGCTACGGCGTGCTGATCCTGATCGGGGTCAACCTCTTCACCTTCTTCCTGTTCTTCACCGTCAACACGCCCGACGACATGGCGCGCCTGAACATCGGCGGCAAGCGCGTGACGCAGGAGCAGATCGAGAAGTGGAAGGCCGAGCGCGGCTACGACAGGCCGCTCTACTGGAACGCCAAGGCAAGAGGGCGCGGCCAAGCTGACGCGACACGATGCTTCTGGGAGCGCTCGGTGTCGCTGTTCGCGCTCGACTTCGGCCGCTCCGACTGCGAGGCGCAGCGTCGACATCGGCCACGAGATCGAGCACGCGGATGTGGGTCAGCCTGCAGCTCGCGCTGCCGCTCTTCATCCTGCAGGTGATCGCGAGCACGGCGTTCGCGCTGCTGCTGCGTGTTCTTCCGCCACTCGCAGCATCGACTTCTGGGGCGTGGTGCTGTGCGTCGCTGATGCTGTCGATCTCGAGCCTGTTCTACATCATCGTCGGCCAGTTCCTGTTCTCGCGCGCTGCTGCAGCTGGTGCCGATCTCGGGCTATGCCGGCGGGCTCGACGCGGTGCAAGTTCCTGATGCTGCCGATCGGCGCTGTCGCTGCTCGCGCGGCTGGGCACCGAGGCGCGCCTGTACCGCGCGATGTTCCTCGAGGAGATCGGCAAGGACTACGTGCGCACCGCGCGCGCCAAGGGCCTCGCCGGAGTCGATCGTGCTGTTCCGCCACGTGCTGCAGCAACGCGCTGATCCCGATCATCACCAGCGCCGGCTCCTACCTGCCGTACGTGTTCCTCGGCAGCCTGGTGTTCGAGAGCTTCTTCGGCATTCCCGGGCTCGGCGCTTACGTGATCGAGGCGATCGGCGGCCAGGACTTCGCGATCGTGCGCACGATGGTCTTCGTCGGCGCGCTGCTCTACATCGCCAGCTACGTCGCTGATCGACTTCGCCTACACCTGGGCCGACCCGCGCGGTCGCGCCTCGCCTGACGCGCTGCCCAGACGGCATGACGCCGAAGTTCGTCTTCCTCTGGACCGACATCGTCCTGTGGGCGATGCTGCTGCCTGCTCGTCTGGTACGCCTGGCGGCGTGCGCGCGCAGCGCCGAACCTGCGCGCCACCTGGGCACAAGGTGCTGCGCGATCCGGCCGGCGCTCGGCGCGGCATCGTGCTGGCGCTGTTCGCTGCTGGTGACGCATGCTCGACAGCGTGCACTTCCGGCGCGCGCTGGCGCACGCGCCGCGGTGCACGCGCCGGCGCGCCGCCGTTCTACGCACCGCGCACCGAATCGCTGCTCGACCTGGTGCTGGCCCGGCAGATCGCAGACGCGCGAAGCCGGCCTACTCGCGGCCGCTGGCCTACGCAGGCCTTCATCAAGGAGCCGATGGTCGAACGCGACGGCCAGGCGGTGCGCGTGCTTCGCCGCGGCTGAAGTTCGGCGGCGCGCACCTGCACGACCCCGAGGCGCAGTGGGCCGGCGACGTCGCCGGCGCAAGCGCGCTGGCGCGGCCTCGCCGGCGGGCTGGTCGCGGCGGCGCTGGCGGTGCTGCTCGCCGCGTTCCTGATGCGCGCCGCACGGCGGCACGCGGCGCGGCGCTGCGGCGGCATCGCTGCCGACCGCACCGACATCCCTGGCGCGTGCCGCGCTGGCCACGCTTCGCCGTCGTCTGCCTCATCGTCGGGCCGATGATCGCGCTGGCCGGCAGCTACCACGTGCTCGGCACCGACCGCACCGGCAACGACGTGCTGCTACCAGGCGCTGCAAGAGCGTGCGCACCGCCTTCGTGATCGGCACGCTGGCGACCATGGCCACGCTGCCGTTCGCGATCGTGCTCGGCGTCGCTCGCCGGCTACCTGAAGGGCTGGGTCGACGAGGCGATCCAGTACCTCTACACGACGCTGTCCTCGGTGCCGAACGTGCTGCTGATCGCCGCCTGCGTGCTGATGGTGCAGGTCTTCCTCGACAAGCACGCCGAGATGTTCGAGACCGGCGCCGAGCGCTCCGACCTGAAGATCTTCCTGCTCTGCGTGATCCTCGGCCTCACCGGCTGGGCCGACCCTGTGCCGGCTGATCGCGCGGCGAGACGCTGAAGCTGCGCGAGCTCGATTTCGTGCAGGCCGCGACCGGCGTTCGGCGTCAGCGCCGGCCGCATCATGGCGCGCCACATCGTGCCCGAACGTGATGCACCTGGTGCTGATCACGACGGTGCTCGAGCTTCTCCGAGCTGATCCTCTACGAGGCGGTGCTGACCTACGTCGGCGTCGGCGTCGACCCGTCGATGAACAGCTTCGGCGGCATGATCAACCTCGCGCGCAGCCGAGATGAGCGCGCGACCCGGTCGTCTGGTGGAGCTTCGCCGCGGCGTTCGGCTTCATGGTCACGCTGGTGCTGGCGGCCAACCTGTTCGCCGACGGCGTGCGCGACGCGTTCGATCCGCGCGCCCGCGCTTCCGGCCGCAGCTGCGCCCGCGGCGATGAGCTGATGGCGACGCCGCGCCAATCGTCGACGACCTCGAGGCCACCGGACTCGAGGTCGCGCTCGACGCCGACGCCGGGCTCGGTCAAGCGCGATCGACGGCCTGCGCCTGGCGATCGAGCGCGGCGAGACCTTCGCGCTGGTCGGCGAATCGGGCTGCGGCAAGAGCATGACCGCGCTGGCGCTGATGCGCCTGCTGCCCGACAACGGCGCAGGTCACCGCGCGGCGACGTCGCGCTCGAAGGCGCAGGACCTGCTGGCGCTGCCCGAGGCGCGGATGCGCGCGGTGCGCGGCGGCCGCATCGGCATGATCTTCCAGGAGCCGGCGACCAGCCTCGAACCCGGTGATGCGGGTCGGCGACCAGATCGTCGAGGCGATCGAGGCGCACACCGAGCTGCGCGGCGCGGCGGCGCGCGCGCAAGGCGATCGAGTGGCTGCGGCAGGGTCGGCATCCCCGAGCCCGAGCGGCGCATCGACGAGTATCCGTTCCGCCTGTAGCGGCGGCCAGAAGCAGCGCGTGATGATCGCGATGACGCTCGCTGCCGAGCCCGACTTCCTGATCGCCGACGAGCCGACCACGGCGCTCGACGTGACCATCCAGGCGCAGATCCTCGACCTGCTGCAGGACCTGCAGCGCGAGCAGGGCATGGGCTGCTGCTGATCACGCACGACCTGGCGGTCGTCTCCGGCATGGCGCACCGGGTGGCGCTGATGTACGCCGGGCAGATCATCGAGGTGGCCGACGCCGCCGAGTTCTTCGCCGCGCCGCAAGCATCCGTACGCGCGGCTGCTGCTGCAGCGCGCTGCCCGATGCGACGCCGGCGCGGCGAGGCCGCTGGCGGCGATCGCGCGGCATCGGTGCCGCCGCTGTGCGCAGCGCTTCGAGGGCTGCCGCTTCGCGCCGCGCTGCGACCGGGCCTTCGCCGCACTGCGCGACGACGATGCCGGCGCTGACCGCGCTCGGGCCGACGCGCAGCGTCGCGCTGCCTGCTCTACGCGGACGGCGCGCAGGCGCCGCCTGCCGGCCGATGCCGGCCGGCGGACGCGCGCCCGCGACCCGGCGGCAGCGCGGCGCTGCCATGCCGCATCGCCGCCGCGCCGCGACGGCGCGGCAGCCGCGCATCGCTCGAGGTGGAGAACCTGCGCGGTGCGCTTCCCGATCCGGCGCGGCCTGCTGCAGCGCACGCACGCGGCGCCTTCGAGCGCCGTCGACGGCGTCTCGTTCCGATCGTGCCGGCGGGCAGACGCTGGCGCTGGTCGGCGAGTCGGGCTGCGGCAAGACGACGACCGGCAAGGCGATCGTCCAGCTGCTGCGCGGCGCCGCGGTGATCGAGGGCCAGCGCGCTGCTCGACGGTCAGGACCTGTTCCGCTCGAGGGCGACGCGCTGCGCGAGGCGCGGCGCGCAGATCAGATCATCTTCCAGGACCCGTTCGCGTCGCTCGAACCCGCGCATGCGCGTGCTGTCGACATCCTCGAGGAGGGCCTGCAGGCGCTGCGCCCGGACATCGACGCGCCGGCGCGCGCGGGCCCGCATCGAGCGCGCTGGTCGAGCAGGTCGGCCTGCGCGCGCGACGCGCTGCGAGCGCTATCCGCACGAGTTCTCGGGCGGCCAGCGCCAGCGCATCGCCATCGCGCGCGCGCTCGCCGTGCAGCCGCGGCTGATCGTCTGCGACGAGCCGACCTCGGCGCTCGACGTGTCGGTGCAGGCGCAGATCCTGAACCTGCTGCGCGAGCTGCAGCGCGAGCTCGGCCTGTCGCTACCTGTTCATCACGCACAACATCGGCGTCGTCGAGTACCTCGCCGACGACATCGCCGTGATGCAGCGTGGCCGCGTCGAGGAGAAGGGGCCTACGACCGACGTGCTCGCGCGACCCGCCTCCGCATATACCCGTACCCTTCTCGACGCCGTGCCGCAGAATGACTGTTGGCTAAAGCAGACGCGAATGTGTCTGCGGCGAAAATTCGGGTCTATCCCGTCGAGCCTTCGCTAAGCCTCCGTGACAATAAAGTGACAGCCTGACGCGTCACCTGTACGAGCCCCTTACCCAGGAGGTGGACAAGGGACGCGGAGGCCTAGGTCTATTCGATCCACTTTTTTTCTGCCCTGGGGAGGGTCCGATGTTGAAGAGAACCAAGCTCTGTACGAGCCTGATGATTGCGTTCGGCAGCGGCATTGCCGTGTCGGCGATGGCGCAACAAACGATGGAGCGGGTGGAAATCACCGGCTCGTCGATCCGGCGCGTTGACGCCGAGACGGCGTTGCCCGTCACCGTGATCAAGGTCGACGACCTGACCAAGCAGGGGTCACCAACGCCGAGCAGGCGATGCAGCGGATTGCCGCGAACCAGTCGAACTTCGGCGTGAGCCAATCGATCGGCGCCACCACCGGCGCCAAGGCCGAGACCGACCTGCGCGGCCTGGGCGGCCCGACCGGCGCCAACGGCAACAAGACCCTGGTTCTCCTCAACGGCCGGCGGATCGTCAACCACTCGTTCGACGCGGCCGCGGTCGACCTGAACGCGATTCCCCTCAACGCCATCGACCGGATCGAGGTCCTGCGCGACGGCGCCTCGGCGATCTACGGTACCGACGCCATCGGCGGCGTGATCAACTTTCATCCTGAAGCGCGACTACCAGGGCTTCGAGATGAGCGCCCAGACGCAGCTGCCGCAGCATGCCGGCGGTGGCCAGACCGCGCGGGTCAACGCCACCCTCGGCTGGGGCTCGCTGGCGACGAACGGCTTCAACTTCATGGGCTCGTTCGACTACCGCAACCAGCACGTGCTGGAAGCGGCGCAGCGCGACTTCTCGAAGAGCGGCGTCATCCGGTGGCGCAGTGGTTCCCGGCACCAGCGGCACCAGCTTCCCGGCGACCTGAACGGTTTCGAGCCGTCACTGCCGAACTGCAATCCGCCGGCGTCGATTCCGAACCCGGCCGGCACCTCCTGCCGCTACGACTTCTCGCACGACGTCGACATCATTCCGCAGAACCAGCAGGCCACGCACCCTGGTCAAGGGCAGCTTCGCGATCACGCCGGATCACATCGGCTCGATCGAGTACCTGTTCGCGAAGAACCTCGCGACCTCGCGCGTTGCCCCGGCGCCGACCAGCCACCTGATGCCCGCGAGCAGCCCGTTCTCTCCCCGCGGGCGCGCTGGGTGTGGCGACGCAGATCCCCGACCTCAACAGCCCCGACCCGGATGCCAACCGTCCTCGGCGGCGTCGCCAACTGGCGGCAAGTCCCCGCCGGCAAGCGGACCAGCGGCGACAACACCACGACCGACCGGCTGCTCCGGCGAGCTCGCCGGCTCCTTCGCCGGCGGCTGGGACTACAAGACCGGCCTCGGCACCAGCAACAACAAGAGCATCGCCTCGGTCAGCAAGGGCTACGTCAACGACCGACCTGATGCAGGCAGGCGTTTTCAACGGGATCATCAACCCGTTCGGTGCGCCAGACCTGCCGCGGGCCAGGCGGCGATCGACGCCGCCCAGGTCAGCGACGCCGACGCTGATCGGCAAGGCCCGTGTCGACTTCATCGACTTCAAGGTCACCAGGAGCTGATGCAGATGAGCGGCGGGGCGATGGGCTTCGCGCTTCGGCGCCGAGGCGCGCAAAGGAAGAGTCCAGCTTCGAGGGCGACCGAGCATCATCCGCCACGCTGGGCAGCCTCGGCATCGATCCGGACAGCGACACCTCGGGCCACCGCAAGGTCTATGCGGCCTTCGTCGAGCTGAACATGCCGGTGCTGAAGAACCTCGAGATCAACGTTGCCGGCCGCTACGACAAAGTACAGCGACTTCGGCGACACCTTCAACCCGAAGATCGGCATCCGCTACCAGCCGACGCCGCAACTGGTGCTCAGAGGCTCGGCCAACACCGGCTTCCGCGCCCCGACGCTGTATGAGATCCACCAGCCGGCGTCGCTGACCTTCACCTCCGACAGCTACGACGACCCGCTGCTCTGCCCGGGCGGCGTCGCCGTTCCGGCGCCTCGGCCGGCGTGGTCTGCGGCCAGCAGGTCCTGCTGCGTCAGGCCGGCCGGCCTCCATCGGCCTGCCGGCAGACACCCTCAAGCCGGAGAAGTCGAAGAGCTTCAACCTCGGCCTGGTGTTCGAGCCGATCAAGAACACCAGCCTGGGCATCGACTTCTGGTCGATCGAGGTCAAGAACCCTGATCAACCCGCTGCCGGAGCAGGCCATTTTCGGCGACCCGGCCAAGTACGCCGGCCGGTTCGTGCGCTGCAGCCAGCTCGGGGCTTCCGGCGCGGGCATCAATCGCGACGACGTCGACGCCTGCCTGAACTTCCCGAACTTCGACCCGATCGCCTTCGTCGACAACCCGACCGAGAACCTCGGCAAGCTGAAGACCAACGGCGTCGACCTGCTCCGCCTCCTGGCGTTCGGGCGCGACGATCGTCCGGCATGTGGGGCATCGGCATCGAAGGCACCTACGTCAACGAGTACAAAGTACCAGCGCGAGAAGGACGGCGTATACATCAACGCCAAGGGCAAGTACTCCGACAACGCGCCGGTGTTCAAAGTGGCAGCACGTCATCACGGCGACCTGGGCGATGGGCCCGTGGTCGGCGATGTTCGACCAGCGCTACAAGACCGGCTACACCGACCAGGACCAGGTGAACAAGGTCAAGGACTACTGGATCCACGACCTCTCGGTGAGCTACGCCGCGACCAGGGACATGTTGCTCACGGTCGGCGTGAACAACGTCTTCGACCAGGACCCGCCGCTGACCGGCCAGGTGACGACGTTCCAGCGGGGCTACGACCCGCGCTTCACCGATCCGATCGGGCGCAGCTTCCTGCTGCGTGCCTCGTATAAGTTCTTCTGACCCCGTGGTCAGGTAGGACAGCGCCGCGAGCCGCCGGAACCCCGGCCGGGCTCGCGGCGGAGGCGATATCATCAAGGTGCCCGCTGGTCAAAAGCCGGCGGGCATTTTGTTACACTCGCGGCCCGTCGAGGCCCCACGCTGGAGATCCCAGTCAATGAATTTCGCCGAACGGCAGGCTGATCCGCGCCGGCATCTTGTCGGCATGACGATCGTCGTGCTGTTCCACGCCCTGGTCGTGTACGCGCTCGTGACCGGCCTCGCCAAGCGAGGTCGTCGACGGTCATTCGCGCGCCGATCGAGACCAAGGTGATCGAAGAGATCAAGAAGCCGCCGCCGCCGCCCGAGGTGGTGCTGCCGCCGCCGCCCAAGCTCGAGGCGCCGCCGCCGCCCTTCATCCCGCCGCCCGAGATCCAGATCGCCACCCCGCCGCCGCCGCAGCCGACGATCACCGCGACGACGCCGACGCCGCCGCCCGCGCCGGTGGTCATCGCCCCGGCGCCGCCGCCGGTGGTCGCCGCCGCGCCCGGCGCCGGCGCCGCCCGCCGACCGGTGTCCGCCGGCGTGGTCTGCTCGAACTTCACAGACCGTGATGGGCGACGTCGCCTATCCGCGCGATGCGCAGCGCCAGGGCATCGAGAAGGGCGAGGCCCTGATCCAGTTCACGCTGCTCGCCGACCGGCGAAGTCGAAGAACATCACGGTCATCAGCGCGTCGCACCAGATCTTCGCCCGCAACAGCGTGCGCATCGTCGGCGAGTACAAGTGTCAGGGGCAGGGCCGCGAAGTCACGGTCCGGTGCCGTTCGGCTACAAGCTCCAGTAGAAACCTGACCCGGCGCGCCGGTCCGGGCGCGCGCCGTCAGGCCGTTTTTTGCGAATCCATCAGTCTGAAAGCAGAACCATGTCGAACACTTCGATCCCAGCGCGTCTTGCCGCGCTCGCTCTGTCGCTCGCCTTCGGCTCCGTGAGCGTCCTGCCGACGGCGGCGATGGCCCAGACCGCCTCCGCTTCCGGATGCCGCCTCGGCGCCTCGCGCGCCGTGGCGGCCGACGCCTCGGCGCCCGCGCCGATGGCCGCCGCCCCGGTGTCCAAGGAGACGGTCGACAACCCCTACAGCCTCGGCCACATCGATCTCGCAGGGCGACTGGGTGTCGCGCGGCACGCTGCTGATCCTGACGCTGATGAGCATGGGCAGCTGGTACATCCTGGTCACCAAGCTGTACGAGAGCCTGCAGATGTCGCGCGAGGCCAAGCAGGCGTCGGGCAAGAGTTCTTCAAGTCGCGCAGCGCTCAGCGAGGCGGCCCAGACGCTGAAGGAAGGCACGCGCGTTCCGCTTCATCGCCGACTCCGGCCTCGAGGCCAGCGAGCACCACGAAGGCGCGCTGACCGAGAACATCGACCACAACTCCTGGGTCTCGATGAAGCGTGCAGCGCGCCTCGACGACGTGCAGAGCCGCCTGCAGGACGGCCTCGCGTTCCTGGCGACGGTCGGCTCGACGGCGCCGTTCATCGGCCTGTTCGGCACGGTCTGGGGCATCTACCACGCGCTGACGGCGATCGGCATCGCCGGCCAGGCGTCGATCGACAAGGTCGCCGGCCCGGTGGGCGAGGCGCTGATCATGACCGCCATTCGGCCTGTCCGTCGCCGTGCCGGCGGTGCTCGGCTACAACTGGCTGGTGCGCCGCAACAAGGTGACGATGGAGTCGGTGCGCCGCTTCGGCGCCGACCTGCACGGCGTGCTGATGGGCGCCCGCATGGGCACGTGCGCGGCGCGCGCTGAAGCCCAGCCGAGCGGAGGCCGCCATGGCGATGAACGTAGGCTCCGACAGCGACGAGGACGAGGTCGTCTCCGACGATCAACACCACGCCGCTGGTCGACGTGATGCTGGTGCTGCTGATCATCTTCCTGATCACGATCCCGGTGGTGACTCACACCGTGCAGCTGACGCTGCCGAAGGAGACCAACATCGCGCGTCGCAGACCAAGCCCGAGAACATCGACATCTCGGTCAACAAGGACGGCGACATCTTCTGGAACCAGCAGCCGGTGCCCGACAGCCGACGCGCTGTTCCAGCGCCTGCAGCAAGATCGCGGCCGATGACGCCGCAGCCCGAGGTGCACATCCGCGGCGACGAGCAGGCGCGCTACGAGTCGGTCGGCCGGGTCGCTGTTCGCAGTGCCACGCGCGCTTCGATCCAGAAGGTCAAGCTTCGTCACCGAACCGCCGCCGAAGGGCTGAAGGAGCAGCACCATGGCAATGAACGTAGGCTCGCAGCAGCGGGCGGCGAGCCCGACGTGATGATGGACATCAACACCACGCCGCTGATCGACGTGATGCTGGTGCTGATCATCATGCTGATCATCACGATTCCGGTGCAGCTGCACTCGGTCAACCTGAACATGCCGGTCGGGCAAGCCGCCGCCGCCGCCGAAGGAGCCGGTGGTCGTGACGATCGACATCGACTTCGACGGCACGGTCCTGTGGAACGGCGAGGCGATGCCCGACCGCGGCGCGCTCGAAGCGCGTCTCGCGCAGGCGGCGGCGCAGGCCGACCAGCCCGGAAGTCCACATCCGGCCGAACAAGCTGGTCGAATACAAGTCGGTCGCCGACGGTGCTCGCCGTCGGCGCAGCGCCTCGGCGTCACCAAGCTCGGAATGGTCGGCAATGAACAGTTCGTCAAGTAGCCGGCGCCTGCGCGGCGCCGCCGGCGCCGCGCTGCTCGTCGCGTCGCTGCTCGCCGGCGGCGGCGTCCAGGCGCAGGAAACGCTCCGCCCGGAGATCGGCAAGCCCCTGCAGGCGGCGCAGGAGCTGATCAAGGCGCAGCAGCTACAAGGAAGCGCTCGCCAAGGTGCGCGAAGCCGAGGCGGTCGGCGCGCGCAACGCCAACGAGACCTACATGATCGAGCGCATGCGGATCGCCGCCGCCTCAGGCGCCGGCGACGTCGACACCGCGGCGCGCTCGTTCGAGGCGCTGAACGGCTCGGGCCGGGTCTCGCCGGCCGACAAGGTGCGCATGATCGAGTCGATCGCCGGTCGGCTACTACCGCGCCCAGCAGTACGCGAAGGCGATGCAGTGGAGCCAGCGCTACTTCAAGGAGGGCGGCACCAGCCCGCGCGATCCGCACGCATGCTGATCCAGAGCCAGTACCTGAGCGGCGACTTCGCCGGCGCCGTCAAGGAGCTGATGGCCGAGATCACAGCCGCCGAGCGCGCCGGCAGGCGCCGGCCGAAGACCGGCTGAAGCTGCTGCTCAACGCGGCGACCAAGCAGGGCGACAACAACGCCTACGTCTTCGCGATGGAAAAGCTGGTCACCTACTACCCGAAGAAGGAGTACTGGGTCGACCTGCTGAGCCGGATGCAGCGCAAGCCCTCGTTCTCCGACCGGCTCGCGCTCGACGCCTATCCGGCTGTCGCTCGCCACCGGCAGCATGACGAACGCCAGCCGACTTCATGGAGATGGCCCAGCTCGCCCTCGCAGGCCGACCTGCCGAGCGAAGGCAAGCAGGTCGGTCGACAAGGGCTTCGCCGGCGGCGTGCTGGGCACCGGTGCCGAGGCCGAGCGCGCACAAGCGCCTGCGCGATCTCGTCGCCAAGCGGCTCGCCGAGGACACCGCGCTCGCGCGGCCAGGACGAGACCAGCGCCCTGGCGGCGAAGTCGGGCGACGCGCTGGTGGCCGTCGGCATGAACATGGTCTACAGCGGCCAGGCCGCCAAGGGCGTGCAGCTGATGCAGCAAGGCATCGCCAAGGGCGGCCTGAAGCGCGCCGAGGACGCCAAGCTGCACCTCGGCATCGCCCAGCTCATCGCCGGCGACAAGGCCAAGGCGCAGGCCACCTTCAAGACCGTCCAGGGCGCCGACGGCACCGCCGACCTGGCGCGGCTCTGGATGCTTCACGCGCGCCGCAACGCCTGAGACGCGCTGGCTGAGCGCGCCAGAAGCGACCCTGAGGTCGGCCCTCCCTCTCGGAGGGAGGGGAGCGAAGCGAGGAGGGAGCAGCCCTGTCGAGCCGCCGAGGCGCGGCCGCTCCTGCGGCGCTACCTCGGCGGCAGTCGGATCGCGCCATCCAGGCGGATCACTTCGCCGTTGAGCATGTCGTTGGTGACGATCTGGTGCACCAGCTTGGCGTAGTCGGCCGGGGTGCCCAGCCGGCTCGGGAACGGCACGCTCGCGGCGAGCGCCGCCTGCAGCTCGTGCGGGCATGCGTGAACATCATCGGCGTGCCGAAGATGCCCGGGGCGATCGTCATGTTGCGGATGCCGTTGCGCGCCAGGTCGCGGGCGATCGGCAAGGTCATGCCGACGATGCCGCCCTTGGACGCCGGAATAGGCGGCCTGGCCCATGCTGCCCGTCGTAGGCAGCGACGCTCGCGGTCGAGATCAGCACGCCGCGCTCGCCGGTCGGCTCGGGGTCGTTGCTGGCACATCGCCTCGGCGGCGAGGCGGATCATGTTGAAGCTGCCGATCAGGTTGACGCTGATCGTCTTGGTGAACGAGGCGAGCGGATGCGCGCCTTCCTTGCCGACGGTCTTGATGCCGAGGGCGATGCCGGCGCAGTTGACCAGGCCGACCAGCTTGCCGAGCCCGGTCGCCGCGGCGACGACCGCCTGGCCGTCGGCTTCCTGGGCTGACGTCGCAGCTGCACGAAGCGGCCGCCGATCTCGGCGGCGACCGCCTCGCCCCGGTCGGCCTGCAGGTCGGCGACGACGACCTTGGCGCCGTGCTCGGCGAGCATCCGCGCCGTGCCTTCGCCGAGGCCGGAAGCGCCGCCGGTGACGATGAATACCTTGCCTGCGATGTCCATGGCGTCTCTCTCCTTGCCGATTCAGGCGAGCGCGGCGAGCGCCCGCGCACTGATCTCCTCGACGCTGCCGAGTGCCGCTGATGCGTCGGTAGGCCGGGGCGCCGGGCTCGCCCGATGCCGCCCAGCGCTGGTAGTACTCGACCAGCGGCCGGGTCTGCCGCTGGTAGACCTCGAGGCGCTTCTTCACCGTCTCCTCGAGGTCGTCGACGCGCTGGATCAGCTCCTCGCCGGTGACGTCGTCGCGGCCTTCGACCTTCGGCGGGTTGAAGCTGCACGTGGTAGGTGCGGCCGGAGGCGACGTGCACCCGCCGGCCGCTCATGCGCTCGACGATGGCGCTGTCGGGCACGTCGATCTCGAGCACGTAGTCGAGGTCGACGCCGCCGTGCTTGAGCGCATCGGCCTGGGGCAGGGTGCGGGGAAAGCCGTCGAACAGGAAGCCGGCGGCGCAATCGGGCTGGGCGATCCGCTCCTTGACCAGGCCGATGATGATGTCGTCGCTCACCAGCGCGCCGGAGTCCATCACCTTCTTGGCCGCGAGGCCGAGCGGCGTGCCGGCCTTGACGGCGGCGCGCAGCATGTCGCCGGTGGAGATCTGCGGGATGCCGTAGCGCTTGCAGATCACGGTCGCCTGCGTGCCTTTGCCCGCGCCGGGCGCTCCCAACAGGATGAGTCTCATGAGCGTCGGCTTCGGGTCGGTGGACGGGCGGCGAGGCAGCCATCATAGGCGTCGATCCGGCGGCCGCCGGGAATGCGCACGCTCAGGCAAAACCCGCGCCAGCGTTCGCCGCGAACAGGGCGCGCGCCGCCTCGAGATCGGCCGGCGTGTCGATGCCGATGCCCGGCGCGCCGTGGCTGACGTGGACCGCGATCCGCTCGCCGTGCCAGAGCACGCGCAGTTGCTCGAGCTGCCTCGATCGCCTCGAGCGGGCTGGGCGCGAGCAGCGCGGATAGCGCTGCAGGAAGCTCGGCCCGATAGGCGTAGAGGCCGACGTGGCGAAGCGGCGGCTCGGCCGACGGCCGGGATCGCAGGCGCCGCCGCGGTCGCGCGGCCACGGGCACCGGCGCGCGCGAGAAGTAGAGCGCCGCGCCGCCGGCGTCGAGCACGACCTTGACGATGTTCGGATTGGCGAAGTCGGCGGCGCTGGCGATCGGATGCGCGGCGGTGCTCATGACGCAGTCGCTGCGCCGCTCGAGCAGGTCGGCGCAGGCGTCGATCAGCGCCGGATCGATCATCGGCTCGTCGCCCTGGACGTTGACGACGATCGCCGGCGCCGGCAGAGCCGAGCAGCGCGCGCCGCTTCGGCGAGCCGGTCGCTGCCGCTCGCGTGATGCGTGCCGGTGAGGACGGCGGCGACGCCGTTCGCGGCGCAGGCGGCGACGATGCTCGCGTCGTCGGCGGCGACCGTGACCGAGCGTGCGCGCCGATTGCGCGGCCCGGCGGGCGACGCGCACGATCATCGGCAGGCCGGCGATGTCGGCGAGCGGCTTGCCCGGCAGCCGGGTCGAGGCGAGCCGCGCCGGGATCAGGACGTCGAAGGGCACGCGCTCGGTCTCCGCGGCCGCGCTCAGTCTTCGGCGGGCAGGGCGCGCGGCTTCGCCCTCGAGCATCACCGGAATGCCGTCGCGCACCGGGAAGGCCAGGCGGTCGGCCTTGCAGACCAGCTCCTGGCGCTCCTGCAGCGGCGGGCGCCAGTGCTGCAGCGGCCCCTTGCAGATCGGGCAGACGAGCAGCTCAAGCAGGCGGGTTTCCATGCGGTTCGGCGGAGGGCGGCGGCGCGGGAGGAGGCAGCAGGGCGGAGCAGCGCCTGGTCGAACGCCGGCTCGGGTTCGAAGTCTAGCGTCGCCACCCAGATGCGCGAGCCGATGCGCTGCGCCGGATCGATCTTGACCGCGTCCTTCTCGCTGACGACGACGTCGCCGGTCGTCACCGGCCAGGGCAGGGCGCGGAAGTCGTGGTGGTCGGGCAGGGGCAGCTCGACCGACTCGAGGCCGTGCTCGCGCAGCATCGCGAAGAACCGGTCCGGCCGCGCCAGGCCGGCGGCGGCGACGCACGGTCTTGCCGCGCAGCGCCTCGAGCGCGGCGCGGCTCGGCGGCTCGCCGCGCCACCAGTCGGCGAGCGCGACGACGCCGGCGAGCGTGCGCCGGCCGAGGAAGCCGGGCAGCGGCGTCGACGCCGCGCCGGCGCTGTAGAGCACGAGCTGGTTCGCCTGCAGCCGCCGCGGCAGCGGCTCGCGCAGCGGCCCGGCCGGCAGCAGGCGATCGTTGCCGGCGCCGCGATCGTCGAACACCAGCACCTCGATGTCGCGGCCGAGCGCCAGGTGCTGCAGGCCGTCGTCGCTGACGATGACGTCGACGCCGGGATGGGCCTGCAGCAGCGCGTGCGCCGGCGGCCACCCGGTCGCTGCCGACGAACACCGGCACGCCGGTGCGCCTGGCGCAGCAGCAGCGGCTCGTCGCCGACCCGGCGCGCTGTCGCTGTCGGCGCCGACCTCGCGCACCGCCGACTCTGTCCCGGCCGTAGCCGCGCGAGACGATGCCGGGCGTGCGGCCGTGGCGCCGCAGCAGCGGCGACGATGGCGATCACGGTCGGCGTCTTGCCGGCGCCGCCGACGATCAGGTTGCCGACCACGATCACCGGCACCGGCAGGGAATGGCTGCGCAGGACGCCCTCGCGAAACAGCCGCCGGCGCAGCGCCGACGATGCCGCGGAACGCCCAGGACAGCGGCAGCAGGGCCGTGCTCGCCGCGCCGCGGCCGGCCCAGAGCCGCTGCAGCGGCTCGGCTCATGCGGCGGCGCGGGTCCTCAGGCGCCGGGCCCGAGGCCATGCTCAGGGCTTGGCGCTCGCCGGCTCGACGACTGGGTCGCGAACGTCAGCTTCGGCGATCCGGCGCGGCGCGCCGCGTCCATCACGTTGATGACGCTCTGGTGCGCCGCGGTCGCGTCGGCCGAGATGATCAGCATCATCTCGCTGCGAGCCCGCCGCGGCGGCCGTCAGCTCGGCCGCCAGGGCGTCGACGCTGCGCCCGTCGACCGGCTTCCTGTTGACCGCGTAGCGGCCGTCGGCGGCGACCGCGACGATGATCTCGTGCGGCCGGTCGCGCGCCTGCTCGGCGTCGGCCACCGGCAGCGCGACCTGCAGCTCGGTGAACTTCGAGTACGTCGTCGACAGCATCAGGAAGATCAGGATGACGAGCAGCACGTCGATGAACGGGATCAGGTTGATCTCCGGTTCTTCGGGCCGGGGCTTGCGAAAGTTCATGGCGTCGGCGCGAGCGCGGCGCGTCAGCCGGCGGCGGCGCCGGGCGCGGCATCGCGAAGCGCATCAGGTGCGGCACCATCCGGTTCGGCGGCCTGCTCCATGTCGAGCGTGTAGGCGTCGACCAGGCCGCGGAAGTAGCGGTAGAACATCAGCGCCGGGATCGCGATCATCAGGCCGAAGGCGGTGTTGTACAGCGCGACCGAGATGCCGTGGGCGAGCAGCGCCGGGTTGTTGCCGCCGGTCGGCGCCTGCGAGCCGAAGATCTCGATCATGCCGATCACCGTGCCCATCAGGCCGAGCAGCGGCGCGCGCCGAGGCGATCGTGCCGAGGGTGTTGAGGTAGCGCTCGAGCCGGTGCACCGCGGCGCGCCCGGCCGCCTCGAAGGCGTTGCGCAGCGCCATCTCGGTGATGCGCGGGTCGGCGATCACGGCGCGCAGGCCGGCGGCGAGCACGGTGCCGAGCACCGAGTTGTCGGCCAGCTTGTTGACGACGTCGGGCGCGGGCAGGTGGGCCCGGGTCACGGAGATCACTTCGTCGAGCAGATCGCGGCGGCGCGACGCGCACGGTGCGCAGGTTCGTCAGCCGCTCGATGACCACGTGTCAGTGCCGCGATCGAGCAGATCAGCAGCGGCCAGATCGGCCATCCGGCCGCTTGTATTATCGAAAGCAATCGGGCCCTTTCCTGTGGCTGCCCTGGGACCGCCGTGAGTTCCGCTGCGCGCGGATTATGGCGTGGCAAGGGGCTCGCTTCGGCGACGAACTTGTGGCATGCGGGCGGCAATTCGCAGCGATCGTCAGAAGCTCGAAACGGTCGTCCACCAGCACCGTGGACAACTTTGTGGACAACCTGCCTTCGCCGCGGCCGCAAGTCAAGGATTGGCGCGCCTGCGGATGGATTGCTGAAAGTTTGAGCAACATAAAAGTGTTTAAAATCAATCACTTGCATCATCAGGGTGCGGCGCTCAGGGGCATCTCGCCGCGCCAGGCCAGTGTTGGCGCGGCTGTGGAGTTGTCGGCCCGCGCCAGGCCTCGCTTTGCCGATGAATGAGCTCGCGGCGGCCCTGCCCGGGCGGCGGGTCTGGAGCGTATCGGCGCTGATCGCGGCGGTCGCCGAAGTCGTCGACGCCGGCTTTCCGGCCTGCACCGTGCGCGGCGAGATTTCCGGCTTCTCGCGGGCCGCCAGCGGCCACTGCTACTTCAACCTCGAAGGATCCGGACGGCGGCGCGGCCTGCTGCGCTGCGCGATGTTCCGGCGCGCGGCGCAACTCGCCGGCTGGCTGCCGAAGCGACGGCGACGCGGTCGAGCTGCGCGGCCGGCTGGCGGTGTACGAGCCGCGCGGCGAGCTGCAGTTCGTGGTCGAGGCGATGCAGCGCAGCGGCGCCGGCGCGCTCTACGAGCGATTCCTCCGGCTGAAGGCGCTGCTCGAAGCCGAGGGCCTGTTCGACGCCGGCGGCCAAGCGCCCGCTGCCGCCGTTTCCGCGTCGCGATCGGCGTCGTCACCTCGCTCGGCGGCGCGGCCCTGCACGACGTCGCCACCACGCTGGCGCGGCGCTCGCCGCATGTGCGGGTGGTCGTCTACCCGAGCCTGGTGCAAGGCGTCGACGCGCCGGCGCGCGCTGTGCGCGGCGATCGCGCACGCGCGGCGGCCCGCGCCGAGGTCGACGTGCTCGTCGTCTGCCGCGGCGGCGGCTCGCTCGAGGACCTCTGGGCCTTCAACGACGAGCGCGTCGTGCGGGCGCTGCGCGCGACGCCGATGCCGGTGGTGAGCGGCGTCGGCCACGAGACCGACGTCACCCTCGCCGACCTCGCGGCCGACCTGCGCGCGCCGACGCCCACCGCCGCGGCCGAGCTGGTGGCGGCGGCGACCGCGTCCGGCGCTCGAGCTGCTCGACGCGCATCGCGCCGCGCTCGTCCGGCGCACCGCGAGCGGCCTGGAGCGCGAGGCGCAGCGCCTCGACCGGATCGCCCTGCGCCTGGCGCGGCCGAGCGAGACCCTGGCGCGGCGCGGCCACGGGCTCGATCTGCTGGCGCAGCGGCTCGGTGCGGCGGCCGGCCGCGGCCTGGCGCGGCGCCGCGCCGCGATCGATGCCGGGGCGGCGCGCGCTCACAGCCTGCTCGCGCGCGCCCTGGCGCGCCAGGCGCGGCCGCCTCGAATCGGCGGCGATCCGCCTCGGCGCGGTCGATCCGCAGCCGGGTGCTGGCGCGCGGCTATGCCTTGCTGCGCGATGCCGATGGCCATGCCCTGTCTCGTCGGTCGGGCAGCTGCAGCCGGGTCAGGCCGTGCGGGCGACGCTGCAGGACGGCGACGCCGGGCTCGAGGTGCGATCGGTCCTGCCGGCCGCGCCGGCGCAGTGAGCGCAGCCCACGGGCACGCCGAATGCCGCGAGTGCAAGCTGCCTACAATCTTCCGAGACGCCCACTGCCCGAGAGAGAACGACATGGAACACACCCTGCCCCCGCTGCCGTACGCGAAGAACGCGCTCGCCCCGAGCCTGAGCGAAGAGACGCTCGAGTACCACTACGGCAAGCACCACAAGGCCTACGTCGACAACCTGAACAACCTGCAGAAGGGCACCGAGTTCGAGGCGATGGCGCTCGAGGACATCGTCAAGAAGGCGACCGGCGGCATCTACAACAACGCCGCCCAGATCTGGAACCACACCTTCTTCTGGAACTGCATGAAGCCGGGCGGCGGCGGCGAGCCCGCGGGCGCGCTCGGCGATGCGATCAAGGCCAAGTGGGGCAGCTACGCCGCCTTCAAGGAAGCCTTCCAGAAGAGCGCGGTCGGCAACTTCGGCTCCGGCTGGACCTGGCTGGTGAAGAAGGGCGACGGCAGCGTCGACATCGTCAACATGGGCGCCGCCGGCACGCCGCTCACCACCGCCGACAAGGCGCTGCTGACGATCGACGTCTGGGAGCACGCCTACTACATCGACTACCGCAACGCCGCGTCCGAAGTGGGCCGAGACCTTCCTCGGCGTCGCTCGTGAACTGGGACTTCGCGGCGAAGAACTTCGCCTGAGCGGTCCGCCGCCGCGCCGCGCGCGGGCGACCGCAGGCTCCGTCGGCCGGGCGGAGTCAGGGCGCCGTCGGCAGCCCTTCAGCTTGAAGCCCGGCTTGATGCCGCGCTTGGCGAACCAGCCGTCGTTCATCTCGAGGACGTAGCGGACCGGCTTTTCCGAGCAGTGGCCGTCGAGCGTCTGCGGCTTCATGTGCTCGATGTTGACGATCGCGCCGCCGTCGTCGACGAAGGCGGCGATCGAGCGGGATCAGCGTGTTCTTCATCCAGAAGCACTGCTGCGCCGGGCCGCTCGAAGGTGAACAGCATCCCTCGTTGGCCGGCATCGTCGCCCGGAACATCAGGCCGATCTCGCGCTGCTCCGGCGTCTGCGCCAGCATCGCGTCGATGTTGTGGATGCCGGCGTTGAGGCGGACCTTCGGCAGGGACTGCGGGCCGTCCTGGGCAAAGGCGCGCGGCGGCGAGGCCTGCGAGCGCGAGCGCAGCGAGCGCCGCGCGGAGTCTGTCATTCATCGTTCGTCATCCGACATAGAATTTCCGGCTGCATTCCACCACGGCGTAGCCAGCGGAGATCCATTTTCATGTATCAGCACATCAAGGTGCCCGAAGGCGGGCAGAAGATCAAGGTCAACGCCGATTTCTCGCTGGTCGTCCCCGACCAGCCGATCATCCCCTTCATCGAGGGCGACGGCACCGGCGCCGACATCACGCCGGTGATGATCAAGGTCGTCGACGCCGCGGTCGCCAAGGCCTACGGCGGCAAGAAGAAGATCCACTGGATGGAGGTCTACGCCGGCGAGAAGTCGACCAAGGTCTACGGTCCCGACGTCTGGCTGCCCGCCCGAGACGCTCGAGGCGGTGAAGGACTACGTCGTCTCGATCAAGGGGCCGCTCACCACGCCGGTCGGCGGCGGCATCCGCTCGCTCAACGTCGCCCTGCGCCAGGAGCTCGATCTCTACGTCTGCCTGCGGCCGATCCAGTACTTCAACGGCGTGCCTTCGCCGGTGAAGGCGCCGGAGAAGACCAACATGGTCATCTTCCGCGAGAACTCGGAGGACATCTACGCCGGCATCGAGTTCGAGGCGGAGAGCGAGAAGGCGAAGAGGCTGATCAAGATCCTGCAGGAAGACTTCGGCGTCAAGAAGATCCGCTTCCCGGCCACCTCGGGCATCGGCATCAAGCCGGTCTCGCGCGAAGGCACCGAGCGGCTGGTGCGCAAGGCCCTGCAGTACGCGATCGACAACGACAAGCCCTCGGTGACGCTGGTGCACAAGGGCAACATCATGAAGTTCACCGAAGGGGGCTTCCGCGACTGGGGCTACGCCCTGGCGGCCAAGGAGTTCGGCGCCGAGCTGATCGACGGCGGCCCGTGGAGCAAGTTCAAGAACCCGAAGAGCGGCAAGGAGATCGTCGTCAAGGACGTCGATCGCCGACGCCTTCCTGCAGCAGATCCTGCTGCGCCCGGCCGAGTACTCGGTGATCGCCACGCTCAACCTGAACGGCGACTACGTCTCCGACGCGCTGGCGGCCCAGGTCGGCGGGATCGGCATCGCCCCGGGCGCGAACATGAGCGACTCGGTGGCGATGTTCGAGGCGACCCACGGCACGGCGCCCAAGTACGCCGGCAAGGACTACGTCAATCCGGGCTCGGAGATCCTCTCGGCCGAGATGATGCTGCGCCACATGGGCTGGACCCAGGCCGCCGACCTGATCATCAGCTCGATGGAGAAGTCGATCCTGTCGAAGAAGGTCACCTACGACTTCGCCCGGCTCATGGACGGCGCCACCCAGGTGTCGTGCTCGGGCTTCGGCCAGGTGATGATCGACCACATGTGACCGGCTCCCGGCCGGTCCCGGTGAGCCCGCCGCACGGCGGGCTTTTTCGCCCGCAGGACCCCCGGATCACGGGTTGCGTTCGGCCCGTCGACCCGGCCGAACGGCGGGCTTTTCCTGCGCCGAACCGGCGCAATCTGACGCCGATGCCGACCGCGTCCTCCGCCTCGCGTCTTGTGAACTCCTGCCGGGGGCCAATATGCCTTTCGACGGCGCGAAATGCCGCCGACTCGATAGAATGAATTCATGCCCGCCGATCCGCCGTCACCGCCGGCTCCGCCCGTCACCCGTCCCGACGACGGTCAGGGAGCCGTGGTCGTCGAGCGCAAGCCGCAGAAGACCGAGCCGCCGCGGATGTACCAGGTCGTCCTGCTCAACGACGACTACACGCCGATGGAGTTCGTCGTGATGGTCCTGCAGGAGTATTTCAACCGCGATCTCGAGACGGCGACGCAGATCATGCTCAAGATCCATCACGAGGGCCGCGGCGTTTGCGGCGTCTTCTCGAAGGACGTCGCCGCGACCAAGGTCGAACTGGTGCTCGCCGCCGCGCGTCGCGGCGGCCACCCGCTGCAATGCATTATGGAGTCCGCATGATTGCGCAAGAGCTCGAAGTCAGTCTGCACATGGCGTTCGTCGAGGCCCGACAGCAGCGTCATGAGTTCATCACCGTCGAGCACCTCCTGATGGCGCTGCTCGACAACCCGTCGGCCGCCGAAGTGCTGCGCGCCTGCTCGGCCAACCTCGACGACCTGAGGAAGAGCCTGCTCGGCTTCATCAAGGAGAACACGCCCACGGTCGGCGGCGCCGACGAGGTCGACACCCAGCCGACGCTGGGCTTCCAGCGCGTGATCCAGCGCGCGATCATGCATGTCCAGTCCACCGGCAGCGGCAAGAAGGAAGTCACCGGCGCCAACGTCCTGGTCGCGATCTTCGGCGAGAAGGATTCGCACGCCGTCTACTACCTGCACCAGCAGGGCGTGACGCGGCCTCGACGTCGTCAACTTCATCGCCCACGGCATCAAGAAGACCGACCCGCCGGAGTCGGCCAAGCCGGGCGAGAGCTCGGGCTCCAGCACCGAGAGCGAGAAGGAAGAGGGCGACGGCAAGGGCTCGCCGCTCGACCAGTTCACGCAGAACCTGAACCAGCTCGCCAAGGACGGCAAGATCGATCCGCTGATCGGCCGCGAGCACGAGGTCGAGCGGGTGATCCAGATCCTGTGCCGCCGGCGCAAGAACAACCCGCTGCTGGTCGGCGAGGCCGGCGTCGGCAAGACCGCGATCGCCGAGGGCCTGGCCTGGCGCATCACCCAGAACGACGTGCCCGAGATCCTGGCCGAGTCGGTCGTCTACTCGCTCGACATGGGCGCGCTGCTCGCCGGCACCAAGTACCGCGGCGACTTCGAGCAGCGCCTGAAGGGCGTGCTCAAGCACCTGAAGGACCAGCCGAACGCGATCCTCTTCATCGACGAGATCCACACCCTGATCGGCGCCGGCGCCGCCTCGGGCGGCACGCTCGACGCCAGCAACCTGCTCAAGCCCGCGCTCAGCAACGGGGCGATGAAGTGCATCGGCGCGACCACCTTCACCGAGTACCGCGGCATCTTCGAGAAGGACGCGGCGCTGTCGCGGCGCTTCCAGAAGGTCGACGTGGTCGAGCCTTCGATCGAGCAGACGGTCGAGATCCTGAAGGGCCTGAAGTCGCGCTTCGAGGAGCACCACAGCGTCAAGTACGCGCCGGCGGCGCTGCAGGCCGCGGCCGAGCTCTCGGCCAAGTACATCAACGACCGGCACCTGCCCGACAAGGCGATCGACGTGATCGACGAGGCCGGCGCGGCGCAGCGCATCCTGCCGAAGAACAAGCAGAAGAAGACGATCAACCGCAACGAGGTCGAGGAGATCGTCGCCAAGATCGCGCGCATCCCGCCGGCCAGCGTCTCGAGCGACGACCGCGGCAAGCTGAAGACGCCTCGACCGCGACCTGAAGAGCGTCGTCTTCGGCCAGGAGCCGGCGATCGACGCGCTCGCCTCGGCGATCAAGATGGCGCGCTCCGGCCTCGGCCGGCCCGACAAGCCGATCGGCTCGTTCCTGTTCAGCGGCCCGACGGGCGTCGGCAAGACCGAGGTCGCCAAGCAGCTCGCCTTCATCCTCGGCATCGAGCTGATCCGCTTCGACATGAGCGAGTACATGGAGCGCCATGCGGTCAGCCGCCTGATCGGCGCGCCGCCGGGCTACGTCGGCTTCGACCAGGGCGGCCTGCTGACCGAGGCGATCTCGAAGAAGCCGCACGCGGTGCTGCTGCTCGACGAGATCGAGAAGGCGCACCCGGACGTCTTCAACGTGCTGCTCCAGGTGATGGACCACGGCACGCTGACCGACAACAACGGGCGCAAGGCCGACTTCCGCAGCGTCATCATCATCATGACGACCAACGCCGGCGCCGAGTCGATGAACAAGTCGTCGATCGGCTTCACGAACTCGCAAGCGAAGCCGGCGACGAGATGGCCGACATCAAGCGGCTGTTCACGCCCGAGTTCCGCAACCGCCTCGACGCCACGGTGAGCTTCAAGTGCGCTCGACGAGGAGATCATCCTGCGCGTGGTCGACAAGTTCCTGCTCCAGCTCGAAGGCCAGCTCGCCGAGAAGAAGGTCGAGGTCACCTTCACCGACGGCCTGAGGAAGCAGCTGGCGAAGAAGGGCTTCGATCCGCTGATGGGCGCGCGGCCGATGCAGCGCCTGATCCAGGACACGATCCGTCGCGCCCTGGCCGACGAGCTGCTGTTCGGCCGCCTGGTCGAGGGCGGGCGCCTGACGATCGACGTCGATGCCGACGGCAAGCCGACGCTCGACATCCAGCCGGCGAAGAAGAGCGACAAGCCGAAGGCGGAGCCGGCGACGGCCTGAGCGCGCGTTCGCGCAACGACGAACGGGGCCTCGCGGCCCCCGTTCTGCTTTCAGGCCGCGGCCGCGCGCCGGGTCCTGGCGAAAGAAGGTCCGCAGCAGCTCGTAGACGCGCGGCAGCTCGCGCCTCGAGCTCGCCCGGCGCGACGAAGAAGGCTTCGGCGGCGACCGCGAAGAACTCCTCCAGCGCCTCGGCGCCGTACGGGTCGAGGAAGGTCTCCTCGCCGGCTGTCGACGGCGTCGGCGAACTGCTCGTATTCGTCGGCCAGCGCGTTCACCCAGACGGCCGCGCTCGCTTGCCGGGTCGACGCTCTCGAGCGCGGCGGTGACGCCGCCGCGCATGTCGATGACGTGGGCGAACTCGTGGACGACGACGTTGTAGCCGTCGGCCGCCGAGGCGCCGGCGTCCTCGACGTCGCGCCAGGCCAGCATCACCGGGCCGCCGCTCATCGCCTCGCCCGACAGCTCCTCGTCCCAGGCGTGGACGATGCCGTCCTCGTCCTCGTGCTCGCGGCGAGGCGACGACCGCGTCTTCGTGGACGACGATGCCGACGAAGCCGTCGAGCCATTGCAGGCCGAGCTTCAGGGCAGGCAGGCAGGCCTGCGCGGCGATCGCCACCGCCATCTCGTCGCTGACCTCGAGGCCGCGGACGCCGGAGAACTCCTTCTCGGCGAGGAACAGCGTCGCCATGTCGCGCAGCGCCTGCAGGTCCTCGGCGCTGCGCGCGGCGAGGAACGGAAAGCGGGCCAGGGTGAGCTGCCAGAGCGGCTCGGGGATGGCCCGCCGCTCGAGCGTGCGCTGGCGCCGCCAGCGCGACAGCCAGCCGCTCACCGGCGTTCGCCCGCGCCGGTCGTCTCCGGCGCGATCCGGGCGAAGCCGGCGTCGGTCCAGCGCAGCACCTCGGCCCGGCGCGTGCCGGCGCCGTCGAGGTGCCAGTCGCTCAGCACGTGGCGGACGAGCCCGGGTCCGAGCGCATGGCTGGCGGGCGCGTGGGTGTGGCCGTGCACCAGCACCGGCGCCGCGCTTTCGCGCAGCCAGCCGCGCGCGGCGTCGGCGTCGACGTCGGCGTACACGGCCTCGCTCGACGCCTTCATCGCCTCGCTCTGCTTGCGCGCCCGCCGGCCGATGGCGCTGCGCCACGGTCGCGGCAGCGCCAGCAAGGCGCGCTGCACGCCCGGGCGGCGGACGATGCGGCGGTAGCGCTGGTAGGCGACGTCGCCGAGGCAGAGCGCGTCGCCGTGCGAGACCAGCACCTGCTGCTCGAAGGCGACGAGCAGCGGTCGGGTCGTGCAGCCGCATCACGCCGAGCGACTCGAGCAGCGCATCGCCGACCAGGAAGTCGCGATTGCCGGCCATGAAGGCGATCGCCCGGTGCCGGGCCGCTTCGCCCAGGACCTCGGTGCAGCGCGCCTCGAAGTCGCGCTCGGCGATGTCGTCGCCGATCCAGACCTCGAACAGGTCGCCGAGGATGAAGACCGCGTCGGCGCGGCTGTGCCTGCAGGTGCGCCGCCCAGGCGTCGAAGGCGCCGGGCGTGCTCGCGTCGAGGTGCAGGTCGCTGATGAAGTCGACCGCCCGCCAGTGCGTCGGCGCAAGGCGAGGGTGGGCGTCGCCTCGGCGAGGGGCAGCGCCGAAGCCGGGGCGCCCTGCGCTGCCACGCCCTCTGCGGCTCAGGAAACGACGGTGGCGCGGGTGAGGTCACGTCGTCGAGCGGCACGTCGCTGTGGCCGGCCCGGTTGCCGGTGCGCACCTGCTCGATCGCGTCGACGACTTCGCTGCCCTTGACCACCTTGCCGAACACGGCGTAGCCCCAGCCCTGCGGCGTTTCCGACTTGAAGTCGAGGAACGCGTTGTCGGCGGCGTTGATGAAGAACTGCGCCGTCGCCGAGTGCGGGGCCGAGGTGCGCGCCATCGCCAGCGGTGTACTTGGCGTTCTTCAGGCCGTTCGAGGCCTCGTTCTGGATCGCGTTGCCGGTGCGGCTTCTGCTGCATGCCCGGCTCGAAGCCGCCGCCCTGCACCATGAAGCCCTTGATGACGCGGTGGAACACCGTGCCGTCGTAGTGGCCGTTCTCGACGTTGGTGATGAAGTTCTTCACCGTGACGGGCGCCTTCTCGTCGTCGAGCTCGAGGCGGATCGTGCCGTGCGCTGGTTTCCAGGTCGACAGTCTTGGTCATCTCATTTCTCCACGGTTGCTTGTTTGATGGTCACCGGCGTGCACGCGGCACGTCGCCCGGGCCGGTGGGCACGGCCTTGATCTTGTCGACCACGTCCATGCCCGGAGATCACCTTGCCGAACACGGCGTAGCCGTTGCCGTCGCGCGCCTGCGGCTGGTTCAGGAAGTCGTTGTCCTTGACGTTGATGAAGAACTGCGCCGATCGCCGAGTTCGGATCGTTGGTGCGCGCCATCGCGAGCGTGCCGCGCTGGTTGGTCAGGCCGTTGCGGCTCTCGAGGCGCGATCGGCGCGCGCGTCGGCTTCTCCTTCAGGTCGGCGGTCATGCCGCCGCCCTGGATCATGAAGTTGTCGATCACGCGGTGGAACACCGTGCCGTCGTAGTGGCCGGCCTTGACGTACTGGAGGAAGTTGTCGACCGTCTTCGGCGCCTTGGCGGCGTCGAGCTCGACGACGATGTCGCCCGCCGAGGTGGCGAGCTTCACCTTCTGGGCGAGCGCCGGCATGGCGAAGGCGAGCGAGAGGCCGGCCACGGCGGCCAGCAGGGTGCGGTGAACGAGTCTTTGCATCGAGGTCTCCAGGTCAACGTTTCTTGCGAGGGTGCAGGTATTCGCGCTTGCGCGCCGGACGCGCTGCGCCGCGGCGCCGGCCCGGCTTGGCGGTCCGGCGAGCTGGCGCACCAGCTCGAGCTTGCGCGGCAGGCCGGTGCTTCGCCGGCTCCAGCCGCTGCGCCCGGCCGTAGGCCTCGGCCGCGAGCATGGCATGGACGTCGCCGAGATTCTCGTGCGCCGTCGCGTAGGCCGGGTTGAGGCGGATCGATCTCTTCCAGCTCGGCCCGCGGCCTTGGCGTAGTCGCCGGCGGCGGCATGGATCGCCGCGAGGTTGTTGTGCGGCTCGGCGAGCTCGGGAAAGTCCTGAGAGATCTGCTGCAGCAGCGCCGCGGCTTCGGCTGCGCCGGCCCGAATCGGCGAGCACGACCGACTTCAGGAAGCGCATCTGCGCATCCTTCGGCTTGCCGGCGAGGAACCGGTCGGCGCGCTCCAGCGCCGCCTCCGACTGGCCGGCGTGGTGCAGCCGCGTCACCTCGCTCAGCTCCTCGGCCAGGCGGCGCGCGCCGGGCGGACCGGCGCCAGCGCAAGGGTGAACGGAGAGGAGGATGAAGGCGGCGAGCGTTCGCAGATGCATCGTCGAAGGCGTCGCGGTCGGCGCCTGGCTTCGCATGCGTGCTCAGCCAGCAATCGTGCAGAACGGGGCCGCTATACTGATTCGATTGTAGGGCAGGCACTCGTCGGCACTGCCCCTCGGCGACGCGCCCAGGCGGCGCTTCGGCCCATGACCCTTCGAATCCACAACACGCTGTCGCGGGCGACCGAGAGCTTCACGCCGATCGAGCCGGGCCACGCCCGCCTCTACGTCTGCGGCATCACGATCTACGACCTACTGCCACATGGGCCACGCGCGGTTCATGATCGCCTTCGACGTGGCGCAGCGCTGGCTGCAAGGCGCTCGGGCTATCGCGTCACCTACGTGCGCAACATCACCGACATCGACGACAAGATCATCAAGCGCGCGCTCGAGCGCGGCATCCCGATCCGCCAGCTCACCGAGGAGATGATCGCCGGCGCTGCACGAAGACGCCGACCGCGCTCTTCATCGAGCGGCCGACGCACGAGCCGCGGGCGACGCAGTACGTGCCGCAGATGCTCGAGATGATCGCCACGCTCGAGAAGCAAGGGCTTCGGCTACCGCGCGCCGAACGGCGACGTGAACTATGCGGTGCGCAAGTTTCCCGGCTACGGCAAGCTCTCGGGCAAGTCGATCGACCAGCTGCGCGCCGGCGAGCGCGTGGCCGTGCTCGACGGCAAGGACGATCCGCTCGACTTCGTGATGTGGAAGGCGGCCAAGGCCGAGCGAGCCCGACGACGCCAAGTGGCCGAGCGAGTACGGCCTCGGCCGGCCGGGCTGGCACATCGAGTGCTCGGCGATGTGCAAGGCGCTGCTCGGCGAGACGCTTCGACATCCACGGCGGCGGCCAGGACCTGCAGTTCCCGCACCACGAGAACGAGATCGCGCAGAGCGAGGCGCGCGAGCGGCGGCCGTTCGCCAACGTCTGGATGCACAACGGCCTGCTCAACATCGACAACGAGAAGATGTCGAAGTCGCTCGGCAACTTCTTCACCATCCGCGACGTCCTGAAGCGCTACGACGGCGAGACCATCCGCTTCTTCACGCTGCGCACGCACTACCGCAGCCCGGTCAACTTCAGCGACGCAGAACCTCGACGACGCGCGGGCGTCGCTGCGCCGGCTCTACACCGCGCTCGACAAGGTCGAGGCCGCCGGCGATGCCGGCGCGCCCGACTGGAACGAGCCGCGCGCCGCCGCCTTCCGCGAGGCGATGAACGACGACTTCAACACGCCGATCGCGCGTCGTCGGTGCTGTTCGAGCTCGCCGCCGAGGTGAACCGGGAGGCGCGGCCCGAGGACGCGCGGCTGCTCAAGGCGCCTGGGCGCGACGCTCGGCATCCTGCAGCAGGCGCCGCGCGCCTACCTGCAGGCCGGGCAGCGGCGTCGACGAGGCGGCCATCGCCGCAGCGCATCGAGGAGCGGCTGCGCCGCCAAGAAGGCCGGCGACTACGCGCCGCGCCGATGCGATCCGCAAGAGCCTGGCCGACGAAGGCATCGTCCTCAAGGACTCCGCCGCCGGCACCACCTGGGTGAGGGCCTGAGCTTGGGCAACGCGACGACGGCTGCGCTCCAGCCGCCCGGTCCGCCGCCGACTTCTGGGACGACGCCTGCCGTCATCTCTCGCGCCGCGACCGGGTGATGAAGAAGCTCATCGCGCGCTTCGCCGACGGCCGGCTCGAGAGCCGCGGCGACGCCTTCACGACGCTGGCGCGGGCGATCGTCGGCCACCAGATCTCGACTCAGGCGGCGCAGACGATCTGGGATCGCTTCGTCGCCCTGACCGCCAGCTCCTCGCATTCGCTCGCAGCCCGCCTCGGTGCTGGCGCTCGACGCGCCGCAGATCCGCGCCGCCGGCCTCTCGGCGCGCAAGGTCGAGTACCTCTGCGACCTGGCCGCAGCACTTCGCAGTCGGGCACGGTCCACGTCGCCGAGTGGCAGGACATGGACGACGAGGCGATCATCGAGGAGCTGGTCGCGATCCGCGGCATCGGCCGCTGGACCGCGGAGATGTTCCTGATCTTCCATCTGCTGCGGCCCGAACGTCCTGCCGCTCGACGACGCCGGCCTGATCAAGGGCATCAGCGTCAACTACTTCAGCGGCGAGCCGGTCTCGCGCGCCGAGGCGCGCGAGGTCGGCGACGCCTGGGCGCCGTTCCGCTCGGTCGCGACTTGGTACATTTGGCGCAGCCTCGACCCGTTGCCGCTGTCCTACTGAGGAGCCGCGACCTGACCATGAGCAAAAGACACTTCCTCGATTTCGAGCAGCCGGTCGCCGAGCTCGAGGCCAAGATCGACGAGCTGCGCTACGTGCAGAACGAGTCGGCGGTCGACATCTCCGAGGAGATCGACCGGCTGAGCAAGAAGAGCCTGCTGCTCACCAAGGACATCTACTCGGGGCTGACGCCCTGGCAGGTGACGCAGATCGCGCGCCATCCGCAGCGGCCCTACACGCTCGACTACGTCGCCGAGGTGTTCACCGACTTCCAGGAGCTGCACGGCGACCGCGCCTTCGCCGACGACCAGTCGATCGTCGGCGGCCTGGCGCGCTTCAACGGCCAGCCCGTGCATGGTGCTCGGCCACCAGAAGGGCCGCGACACCAAGGAGCAGCGGCCTGCGCAACTTCGGCATGTCGCGGCCCGAGGGCTACCGCAAGGCGCTGCGGCTGATGAAGCTGGCCGAGAAGTTCGGCCTGCCGGTGTTCACCTTCGTCGACACGCCCGGCGCCTATCCGGGCATCGGCGCCGAGGAGCGCGGCCAGTCGGAGGCGATCGGCCGCAACATCTTCGAGATGGCGCAGCTCGAGGTGCCGATCATCGTCACCATCATCGGCGAGGGCGGCTCGGGCGGGGCGCTCGCGATCAGCGTCGGCGACCAGCTGCTGATGCTGCAGTACTCGATCTACTCGGTGATCTCGCCGGAAGGCTGCGCCTCCATCCTCTGGAAGACCGCCGAGCGCGCGCCGACGCCGCCGAGCAGCTCGGCATCACGGCGCACCGGCTGAAGGCGCTCGGCCTGGTCGACAAGATCGTCAACGAGCCGGTCGGCGGCGCGCATCGCGACATCAAGCAGATGGCCGCGTTCCTGAAGCGGGCGCTGAACGACGCCTTCCGCCAGGTCAGCGACCTGCCGGTGCGCGAGCTGATGCAGCGCCGCTACGAGCGGCTGCAGTCCTACGGCCGCTTCAGCGACACGACCGAGCGCTGACGCCGGCACGGCGGCGCCGGCGCGCCGCGCGTCGCCGTCGCCTTCAGCGGCGGGCGCGATTCGACCGCCCTGCTGCACGCGACCCTGGCCGCGGCCAAGCCGCTCGGCGTCGCGGTGGTCGCGCTCCACGTGCACCACGGCCTGAACGCCGCCGCCGACCGCTGGCTCGCGCACGGCCGGGCGCTCTGCACGCGCTGGGCGCGGCGCGGCCTGCCGGTGGAATTCGCGGCGACGACGCCTGGGCGAGCCGTCCCGGCGCCGGCGAAAGCGTCGAGGCCTGGGCGCGACAGGCGCGCTACCGGGCGCTGCGGCAGATGGCGCTCGCCCGCGGCATCGATCTGGTGCTGCTCGCCCACCATCGCCGCGACCAGGCCGAGACCTTCCTGCTGCAGGCGCTGCGCGGCGGCGGCGTCGCCGGCGCTGTCGGCGATGCCGGCGCGAATCCGGCGCGAAGGCGTGACCTGGGCGCGGCCCTGGCTCGAGCTGCCGCGCGAAGCGATCGAGGCTTACGTCGCGCCGGCATCGGCTCGCGCTACGTCGACGACGACAGCAACGCCGACGCCCGCTTCGCCCGCAACCGGCTGCGGCTCGAGGTCTGGCCGGCGCTCGTGGCGGCCTTCCCGGCGCCGAGGCGTCGCTCGCCGCGGCCGCGAGCTGGGCGCAGGAAGCGACCGCCGCCCTGGCCGAGTGGGCCGAGATCGACCTGGCGGCGATCTGCGCACGAGGGCGTGCTCGACATCGCCGCCTGGCGCGCACTTTCGCCGGCACGGCAGAGCAACCTGCGTGCGCGCCTGGCTGCGGCGCTCGACCGGTCGGGCGCCGCCCGCGAGCCTGGTCGAGCGGCTGCTGCGCGAGGTTCCGCTGCGCGGCGCCATGCGCTGGCCGATCGGCGCCGGCGAGCTGCGCAGCTACCGCGGCCGCCTTCCGCACGAGCCGATCGCCCGGCGCCGGCAGCGCGACGCCGGCGGCGGCCGGCAAGTCGACGGCACGGGCCGACGACGATCGATCTCAGCCGCCCCGGTGTTCACGACCTCGCCGGCTGGGACGGGGCGATCGAGGTCCGAGCGGTGGCCGCGGGCGGCATCGCCGCGCCCGTGGCAGCCCGCCTGGAGGTGCGCGCGCGCCGGCCCGGCGATCGCTTCCAGGCCGGCGCCGGCCGGCCGCCGCGCAGCCTCAAGCTGCAGTTCCAGGCGCGCCGGCCTGCCGGCGTGGCAGCGCCAGGGGCCGGTGCTCTGCCTGCGACGGCGTGCCGGTCTTCGTCGCCGGGCTCGGCGTCGATGCCCGCGCCGTGGCGGCGCCGGGGAGCCGCAGCTGGCCTTGGCCTGGCTGCCGCGCCGATAGAATCGTCGGTTCGCTTTTCAACGGCCGCGTTCGGCCTTCTTCTGCGCGAGACCGCCTGTTCCGGGCGCCAGCAAGCGCCTTCCTCATGGCACTGATCGTTCACAAGTACGGCGGCACCTCGATGGGCTCGCCGGAGCGGATCCAGAGCGTCGCCAAGCGCGTCGCCAAATGGGCCCGGGCGGGCCACCAGCATGGTCGTCGTTCCCTCGGCGATGAGCGGCGAGACCAATCGCCTGCTGGCGCTGGCCAAGCAGGTCTCGCCCGAGCGCAGCACGCCCGAGCTGATGCGCGAGCTCGACATGATCGCCTCGACCGGCGAGCAGGTCTCGGTCGGCCTGCTCTCGATCGCCCTGCAGGCCGAGGGCTGCCGGCGGTGAGCTACGCCGGCTGGCAGGTGCCGATCGCCACCGACGTCGCCTACACCAAGGCGCGGATCACGCAGCATCGACGACAGCGCATCCGCGCCGACCTCGACGCCGGCAAGGTGGTGGTGGTGACCGGCTTTCAGGGCGTCGATCCCGACGGCCACATCACGACGCTCGGCCGCGGCGGCTCCGACACCTCGGCCGTGGCGGTGGCGGCGGCGCTGAAGGCCGACGAGTGCCTGATCTACACCGACGTCGACGGCGTCTACACCACCGACCCGCGCGATCGTCGCCGATGCGCGCCGGCTCAAGAGCATCAGCTTCGAGGAGATGCTCGAGATGGCGAGCCTCGGCTCCAAGGTGCTGCAGATCCGCTCGGTCGAGTTCGCCGGCAAGTACCGGGTGCCGCTCCGGGTGCTCTCGAGCTTCACGCCCTGGGACATCGCCGATCGACGAGGAAGCGCGCGTCGGGCACGCTCATCACATTCGAGGAAGACGAGAAAATGGAACAAGCCGTCGTATCGGGCATCGCCTTCAATCGCGACGAGGCCAAGATCAGCCTGATGGGCGTGACCGACAAGCCCGGCATCGCCCACCTGATCCTCGGGCCGGTGGCCGAGGCCAACATCGACGTCGACGTCATCATCCAGAACGTCTCGCACGACGGTCGCACCGACTTCTCGTTCACCGTGCACCGCAACGACTACGCGCGGACGATGGACCTGATGAAGAGCGACGTCATCCCGAAGACCGGCGCCGCCGGCCTGGTGGGCGACGACCGGATCTGCAAGGTCTCGATCGTCGGCATCGGCATGCGCTCGCACGTCGGCGTCGCCAGCCAGGATGTTCGCGCGCGCTGAGCGAGGAGGGCATCAACATCCAGATGATCACGACGAGCGAGATCAAGACCAGCGTCGTGATCGACGAGAAGTACATGGAGCTCGCGGTGCGCGCCCTGCACAAGGCGTTCGACCTGGACCAGGTTCCGGCGAGCGCCTGAAGCGTCCGAGGCGTCGAGGGCGAGCCGGTAGAATCGGCCCCAACGGAGCTGTGACCGAGTGGCCGAAGGTGCTCCCCTGCTAAGGGAGTATGTGGGCAAAACCTGCATCGAGGGTTCGAATCCCTCCGGCTCCGCCAAACCTGACCCTCTGAACGAAGCCCCGAAAGGGGCTTTTTCTGCGCAACCGGCGCACGACGCCGGGCCGGGCATGGCCCATCGGTTCGACCGAGTCGAGCCAGGATTGCGCATCGGGAGCCCGAGGTCGGCCGTCCGGAACTTGCGCTTGCGTTTCGCCGGCGAGGATCGGCCGCATTGCGCGATTCGCTCATGGAGCAGCCGGTTCAGTGCAGCTTCACGTGCGGCTCGGTGCGGCGCGTGATCAGCCGCGCCAGCGTGTCGAGCGCGACCTTGAAGAACGCCGTGCAGGGCGCAGCTCGTGCATCTTGTAGAGCGACACGTACATCAGGCGGGCGAACAGGCCCTCGATCATCAGGCTGCCGCCGATCAGGCCGCCCATCATGTTGCCGACGGTGCTGAACTCGCCGAGCGACACCAGCGAGCCGAAGTCGCGGTAGCGGTACGGCTTGCAGCGGCTCGCCGCGCAGGCGCGCGCTTGATCTGCGCCGCCATGTGCGATGCCTGCTGGTGCGCCGCCTGCGCGCGCGGCGGCACCAGGCCGCCCTTGCCGCCGTTGGCCTGCGGCCACGCGCAGGCGGCGCAGTCGCCGATGGCGAAGATGTCGTCGTCGCGCGTCGTCTGCAGCGTCGGCCGCACCACGAGCTGGTTGATGCGGTTGGTCTCCAGGCCGCGCGATGTCCTTCAGGAAGTCGGCCGCCTTGACGCCGGCCGCCCAGACGACCAGCTCGGCCGGCAGACATGCGGCCGTCGGCGAGCCGCACGCCGTCCGGCAGCACCTCCGCCACCTTGGCGTTCGGTGTGCACCTCGACGCCGAGCTCGCGCAGCAGCTCCGCGGTCGCCTTCGACAGGCGCGGCGGCAGCGCCGGCAGGATCGCGGTCGGCAGCCTCGATCAGGTTGACCTGGATGTCCTTGTCGGCATCGACGCGGTCGAGGCCGTAGCGCGACCACCTCGCGGGTCGTGCGGTGCAGCTCGGCCGCCAGCTCGACGCCGGTCGCGCCCGGCGCCGATGATCGCCACGTGCAGCTGCTCCGGCCGCAGCGGCGTCGGTCTGCGCATGGGCGCGGATGCAGGCGTTGACCATGCGCGCGTGGAAGCGCTGCGCGTCCGCCTGCGACTCGAGCTTGAGCGCGTGCTCGCGCGACGCCCGGCGTGCCGAAGTCGTTGCTCAGGCTGCCGATCGCGATGCACCAGCGTGTCGTAGCCGAACGCGCGGTCGGGCGTCACCTCGCTGCCCTCGTCGTCGACGTACGGCGCGACGCGCACCTCGCGGCGCTCGCGGTCGAGCCCGTCATCTCGCCGACCCGGTAGCGGAAGTGGTGCCAGTGCGCCTGCGCCAGGTAGTCGACCTCGTGCGCGCTCAGGTCCATGCTGCCGGCGGCGATCTCGTGCAGCTGCGGCTTCCAGACGTGGGTGCGGTTCTTGTCGATCAGCGTGACCTCGGCGCGGCCGCGCTTGCCGAGCGTGTCGCCCAGGCGCGTGGCCAGCTCGAGGCCGCCGGCGCCGCCGCCGACGATGACGATCCGATGCGGTGCTTTCAGGGCTGCGCATGGTGCTGGTCGCGAACGCGCGGGATCGCCGCGAATCAGGGTCGCCGCCGCCGGAACCGGTGCGCCTGCGCCGCGACGTGGTGCCGGATGCCGGTCGAGCACCGCTTCCGGCTCGTCGGCCTCCTCGGCGGTCTCGTCGTCGAGGATGCGTGCGCATGCGCTCGCGTGTCGAGGTCACCGGTCCACTTGGCGACCACGACGCGTGGCGACGCCGTTGCCGATCAGGTTCGTCAGCGCGCGCGCTTCCGACATGAAGCGGTCGATGCCGAGGATCAGCGCCAGCCCGGCGACCGGCACGTGGCCGACCGCCGACAGCGTCGCCGCCAGCACGATGAAGCCGCTGCCGGTGACGCCGGCGGCGCCCTTCGACGTCAGCAGCAGCACCGCGAGCAGCGTGAGCTGCTGCGTCGAGCGTCATCGGCGTGTTGGTCGCCTGCGCGATGAACACCGCGGCCATCGTCAGGTAGATCGACGTGCCGTCGAGGTTGAACGAGTAGCCGGTCGGGATCACCAGGCCGACCACCGACTTCTTGCACGCCGAGGTTCTCCATCTTGGCCATCATCCGCGGCAGCACCGACTCGCGACGACGACGTGCCGAGCACGATCAGCAGCTCTTCCTTGATGTACTTGATGAACTTCCAGATCGAGAAGCCGTGGAAGCGCGCGATCAGGCCGAGCACGACGAAGATGAAGAACAGGCAGGTCGCGTAGAACGTGCCCATCAGCTTGCCGAGCGACACGCAGCGAGCCGACGCCGTACTTGCCGATCGTGAACGCCATCGCGCCGAACGCGCCGATCGGCGCGACCTTCATGATGATGCCGACGATCGCGAACAGCACGTGCGAGGTCTTCTCGATCAAGTCGAACACCAGCGTGCCGCGGCCGCCGAACTTGTGCAGCGCAAAGCCGAACATCACCGCGAACAGCAGCACCTGCAGGATCTCGCCCTTGGCGAACGCGTCGACCACGGTGCTCGGGATGACGTTGAGCAGGAAGTCGACCGTGCCCTGCATCTTGCCCGGGCCCGGTGTAGGCCGCGACGCTCTTGGTGTCGAGCGATGCCGGCATCGACGTTCATGCCGGCGCCGGGCTGGACGATGTTGACGATCACCAGGCCGACGACCAGCGCGATGCGTGCTGACGATCTCGAAGTAGAGCAGCGCCAGGCCGCCGGTCTTGCCGACCTTCTTCATGTCCTCCATGCCGGCGATGCCGACGACGACGGTGCAGAAGATGATCGGCGCGATGATCATCTTGATCAGCTTGATGAAGCCGTCGCCGAGCGGCTTCATCGCCTCGCCGGTCTGCGGGTAGAAGTGGCCGAGGAGCACGCCGATGACGATCGCGGTGATGACCTGCAGGTAGAGCGACTTGTAGAGCGGCCGCGGGGTCGGATCCTTGTCCATGGGTGTCTCCTGGAAATGCGTTGATCGGGATTCAGAACGCCGGCCGCGAGGCCTGCTGGTCGGCGTGGTAGCTCGAGCGCACCAGCGGACCGCAGGCCGCATGGGCAAAGCCCATCGCCCGTGCCTGCGCCGCGATCGCCTCGAACAGCTGCGGCGGCGCGTACCGTCGCACCGCGAGGTTACCGGGCCGGGGCTGAAGGTATTGGCCGACAGTGAGCATCTCGACGCCGTGTTCCCGCAGGTCGCGCACCCCCTCGAAAACTTCGACGTTGCTCCCGGAGCCCCGAAGCATGAGGCGATGTTGCCCGTTCCCCTGGTCGTCGGCAACCGCAACGGCGGTCGACAGGCCGATGGGCAAAACGCCGGGAACTCGAGCTCGACGAGGCGTTGCCGTCACGTACCGCGCCGCCCTGGACCTGGAGGCCGGCCAGACCGACGTTCAGGGTCGCGCCGTGAGCAGGCCCCAGGCCATTGAGCGCCGTCGCGGCGTACTCGGAATTGTTCTGACGGAACCGAGCCAGGAGAAAATCGCCTAAAGGCGGCGGTGGTCAAGCAGGGTTCGATTTGGGGGTAGGTGCGGGTGCCCGGCGTTGAAGCCCGGCAAGCCACGCCAGCTCAAGCCCATGGATGACTCCGGCTCGCGCCAAACCTACCTCTGAACCAAGCCTCCGAAAGGAGCCTTTCTTTCAGAGCGATGGCAGTTGGCAGGGCGTCACCACTGCCGGCTGCGGGCACGGGTCAAACTCCGAGAAGTCGCCGTTGGCGATCCGGCCCTTGCGTCGCTCATTCTCGCGTTCCAGCAGTTCGACTTCCAACTCAAGCCTCTTCAGCTCGAGGTCGATCCGCCTTTCCAGCTCGGGCTCGCAGGAGCTGCAGTGGGCCAATTCGGCCTCGAACAGGAGTCCGTCCGTGGGAATGGCGATCTCCGTGCTTCGTTGGCGATACCCGGCCGATGACGATCGGGCCAAGCTGCTTCAAGATCGCGTTCTTGAGCGCATCGGCACGGCCTTTGATGTCGATCCAGTTCCCGCCGATCTGGACTCGATCCCGACCAGTCTGGTCGACAGGCAGTAAACCTCGAAGACGCGGCGAATGAAATACGTCACCGCGCGGCAGTGATTCTCGTTTCGCAGCGTGCGGAACGTGGAATTGACGTTGACGCTCTCGTCGAAGGTGTTCACCACGATGGAGCGTTCGGTCTCGACAGCCTGGGAGCTGATCCGGCCACGTGGCGGAAGGACTCGAAGACCGAGTCGACGTTCAGGTGATTGCTGATGGAAGCCGAGTGCGGACGATGAAGCTTCGCCACCGAAGCTGACGATACCCAGGAATGACTCCGCCGCCGGAAGAGCCCGCGGCGGAGGTCAGTACGCTGGAAAACGCAGTTCCGAAGTTGGTTTTCACGCTCGCGAGCGTATCGGTGACGCGGCTCACGTACGAGGAAGAACGAGGAGCGCTGGCTGAATCGCGCCGACGTGCTGGTGGCGTGGCTGTATCGATCGAATTCGTAGATCTTGACTTCTCTTTCGGAAGCAATGTGAGGCTGTGGACGATGGGACCTTGCTTGCGGCCCATAGGACACAGCGAGTGCTCGAAGTGACCCGAAGCTTTATTCCCCTCTCGCGGCCGCGGCCGTTTGATCGAGGCGAATGTCGTATTCCCGGAATTCATAATCCTGGAAGCAATGCTTCTGGGAGAGCTGCGGAGTCGGAGGCGGCCCGTCGCAACCTTCATGAAGCGGGCTCCGGATCGCATTCGGGACGCGGAACCAATACGGCATCGCTGTTGAGATCGGGCTTGGTCGCCATCATTCCCTCCATCAGGATGCCTCGTCATCGGGCGAGCGAAAACCTTTGCTCTGTCGCAAACACAGTGTCAAGTACAAGGGGATCAAGCATTGAGATTCCCTTGCTCGCCGCCTGCGGCTGCGCGGCCCGTCGATGATTAATCATCGGCCGCGTGCCGAAGCAGGCATCGTCACGCCGCCGCCGCCGCGTAGGCTGGCACCGTTGGTCCGACGGCCCGACACGGCGTGATCGGCTGTGGGCGGCAAGACATGCAGCCGGGCGATGACTGCGCTCGCCATCGGAGAGGGCGTTCGCCCTCGCAAGGTGACGACGCCCATCTCGGAGAAGAGCGACTCTGAGACCTCGACTGCCAGCGGCACTCAATGAGCCCGATTCGATCTCCCGCTCGACGGCAGCGTTCGGCGCGGCGAGCACCGTGTCGGAAGCGAGCGCGACCTTGGTGAGTATCTCCACGTCGTCGCACTCGATCGCCAGCGGCAGCTCGATGCCGGCCTCGAGACCGAGCAGCCGGGCCAGCGCCGCGCGAACTCCTTTCGGCACGCGCACCGAGGCGACACCGTACGACCAGGCATCCCGCGGCGTTCGACCGAGCGTCCCGGAAGCCAGGGGATGACCTGTTCTGACGAAGAACGAGCCGGGCTGCGGCGCAGGTGCTCGATGCGCACACCCGGATCGCGCGAATGTCCCGGCTGTCCGAGACGAAGAACTCGATGTCTTCATCGACGAGACGCTTCAGGAGCTGTTCCCAGTTGCTCACCTCGACGCGCAGATTGACGCCGGGATGCCCGCGCCGCAGCCCGGCGAGCTAAGGGCGCCAGGAATCGCTGCCGGAAAGGGCCCGACACCGAACGCGGTGTCGCCGAGCGCCCGCTCGCGGTACAGGCCCACGTCCCCTAGTCAGGCACCTGCTGTCGAACACCAGCCTGGCGCGCGCGCTCGAGCACGAACTCTCCGGCTGGGGTCGGCTTCACGGCGACGACGGTTGCGGTCGAAGAGGCGCATTCCGAACTCCGCTTCCGCCGCCTGGACGCTTCGCGTGAGTGCAGGCTGGGTCAGGGTTCACATGCCCGCGGCACGCGCGAAATTGCGCCGTCGGCCAGCGCGACCAAGTGGAGTGAGGCGTCTGAAATCCATGGTGGCTCCTCCCGGCTCATGCATCGAATGCATCGACCTCAGATCTGTAATGCATTGGACTGAGAGCGAGATCCGACCCCAGACTTCGCCGCGCGGAACGCGAGATACCGCGGCGCGACGCTCTCGACCGTCAAAGGAAACGCTGATGAACCTGACTCAGAACCTCGTGCTGGCCGCCATCATTGCCCTGTTCGCGGTGCTCGAGATCGCGTCCGGGCGGCACTAAGGAATTCCACGCGACGGCCGACGACACGAAGCTCGAAGCCTTCATGTTCATCGCGCTCATTTCCGATCTCGCAACCGCTGATCTTCAAGATCACCGGCATGCTGGGCAACTGGTTCATGCCCGAGCAGAGGAACGGGTGGGCCGCGCCTGCCGTGGTGGGCGATGACGGCGATCCTTCTCGTCGCCGACGACCTGACGCAGTACCTGTGGCACCGGGCCTCGCACACGCCGCTGCTGTGGCCGCTGCACCGCCGCGCACCACTCGGCTCACTACATGAGCATCCGCATCACCGTACCGCAACAACTTCTTCTACTACCTGATGATGCCGGGGCTGTGGATTTCCAGGGTGTCTGATCTACCTCGGGTTCGGCACGCGTCTACCTCGTCTACATCGTGGTCAAGCTGGCCGTGATCACTCGGCGCGCACAGCGCGGTTCGCTGGGACGAGCCGCTGTACCGCGATCAAGCGCCTGCGTCCTCTGGCTTGGGTCGTCGAGCGCACGGTCTCGACGCCGGCGACGCACTGGGGCACCACGCCCTGACGAACACCGACGGCATCGGTCACTACACGGGCAACTTCGGCAACCTGCTGTTCTTCTGGGATGTCCTTTTCGGCACCGCCAAGATCACGCGTCGCTATCCGGCATCGGTCGGCTTGCCCGGACGACCTGATACCACGGCAAGGAGCGCTGGTTCGTCGAGATGTTCTATCCCCTGGTGCAGTCGCGGCGAACGCGCTCGACGCCTCAGCCCGGGAGTGGCGGCGTGCACGCAGGACGGCGACTCCGCCACCGCCGCCCTGCGAGCCGACCTCTCATGAACACGGCTACGGACGGCTCGGTTCCATGGCTTGCACGCCCAAGCCTCCCTCATCCGGCGCTCGCGAGGGATGGGCCTCGATCGCGCGATTTGCTCCAATGGAACAGGCCAGCATCGGTCCGAGGGGGCCGGATCGGAACCTTCTGGAGGCACCATTCTCGGCACCCTCGACCGCTCACCGGAGACGCCCATGAACCCGCGATTCGTCCTGCCCGAGCGCCTTCACCTGCGCTCGCCCTCACTTCCTTTGCTGTCGGCTGCTCCAGGGATGGCTCCCGGGCTTTGGGAGCACAACGTGAAGTTCAAGTCGCAGAGCGGCGAAATGGAGAAGAGCCGGGCCGAGATGCAGGCGGAGATCGCGTCGCTGCCGCCTGACCAGCGCAAGATGAGCTCGAGCAGATGATGGCCAAGAAGGGCATGTCGTTGGACGCTCAGAGCACGACTCTGCGCATTTGCGTGAGCAAGGAGCAGGCCGAGCGCATGGAGCCGCTGCCGATGAGCAAGGCGGACTGCAAGCAAGACGTGGTGTCGCGAACCTCGAGCTCGATGAAGGTCAAGTGGGCGTGCGGCGGCAACGACCCGTCGAACGGCGAAGGCGAGATGCATTTCTCGAGCGACAAGGCGTTCACTGGCCGTGCGGTCGTCAACAGCGTTCACAAAGGCAAACCCGACCGTATGGACGTCGAGAGCGTCGGCAAGTGGGTTTCCGCAGACCTGCGGCGGCGTCAAACCGCGGACTGCCGGCAAGCCGTGATCCGGCCCGGCGCTAACGCCAAGGATTGCTCCTGCTCCCCGGTTCAGGAGAGCCCCTGGTCAACCCGACAGCCGGTCTCGCGGCCGACCCCGCATTCGTGCGTTTGCGCATGCACGCCGGGGTGCCTCCGGGATTACCTTCCAGCGTGACCACGCCTCCCTGAATCGCCGCCGGCGGCCGCGCGTCGCTGGACATCGAGTTCCCGCTCCGGACGCGCGCCGAAGACGCGGCAGGGGCGAGCCGCGGCGCCGCGGCGACCAACGCCGCGATCGGCCGCTGCACCGTCGGTGCGGCCGCCGCTGCCAGTTCCTGGTCGAGCGGCTGCTTGTCGGCGCGGCCGGTCCGTTCGGCCTGGAAGTCGAGATCAAGTCGGAGCACCGGGTGGTGGGCACGTGGGGCCTGGAAGTCAACCTGCGCGGCGTCGGCGATGCTCGTCTCGCAAGCCCAGGCCGACCTGCTATGTCTGCGCCTCGGCGCGAGGCGATCCCGCGGTCGACGGGCGCCTTTCTCGTCGTCCGCCAGTGGTCGGTGGGTAGCTCGGACAGCCGGCAGCTGGAGCAGCTCTACGCCGGCCTCAGCGTCGCCTGCGCTCGAGCGCCTCGACTCCCTGCTGGGCGGCGTGCCCAACGAGAGCGGCGGGGCGGCGCGAATGCGTGCTCTACCTGGTCGATGCGCGGCAGCGCCGCGGCGCCGTTCCACCTCAACCGGCTGCAGGCCCGGCTGCTCGAGGAGCTGGAAGGCGATCATCCGATCGTCGGCATCGACCTGCTCGTCGCCCACGGACGCGGCAGCGGGCACCCGGCCGCACGGCGCCGCACCGACCGTGCCGACCCCCTCGCCGCCGAGCTCGCGCAACGGCGCCCGCGCCGGCTCGGGCGACGGCCGCTGACTCCCGGCATTCCGGTCGGGCGAGGTGTTCATTGCCGAGACCGTCTCGCCCGAGAACCTGCGCTGGAACCGGAGAGCCTCGGACCGGGCCCGGGCGCTGCTGGTGGCGACCGAGGCGCTGCGAGCGACGACCGCCGAGGAGCCGCCCGCGGCGACGGCCGAAGACTCGTCCAGTGACGGCGGCTGCGCCGGAACGGGCGCCCTGACGTCAGTCGTCGTCGAGCGGGCCGAGCGCGTGCTCCAGGTGGGCGACGACGGCCGGGTGCGCCCAGCCGTGCGAGCGCCAGGCAGCGGCTGCCGCTCGCTCGACCCGCTCCACCGAGGCCGTCGGATCGAGCGCGACATCGCGGTGACATAGGCGTCGGTCCACGCCGCGCGCTCGCGCGCGAACGGCAGCAGGTGGGCGGCGAGCAAATCGACTCTCGATCGAATCCCATGGCGTCCGGAAGGGCCGGCGGCCGGCCTCGTTGCGGGCTCAGTATGATCCTGCATTCACTGAATTTGGCGGCGAAATACGCGGTTAACTAGCTACTATCGACATGAGAAACTATCTGAAGTGAACAGAGATTGACCGAGAAATCACTCAGAATCTTGCAGAACGATGGCCGATGCTCCTTCACCGACATCGGCGCCGCCGTCCACCTGAGCGCCAACGCTGTCGCCGACCGGGTGCGCAAGCTCACCCAGGCCGGCGTGATTCGCGGCGTTCGTGCCGTCGTCGACCCGGCCGCCCTCGGCCTGACGATCGAGGCGCAGATCGACGTCAAGCTTCCGTCCTACCACCACGGCCAACGCCTTCGAGAGCGCGATCCGCGGACTGCCCGCAGGTGCTGACGGCAAGCCTCCTCACCGGCTCGTTCGACTTCTCGCTGAGCGTGGTCTGCACCGATCGAGCCGACCTGGCGGCGGTGACCGAGTTCATCCGCGACAAGGCCGGCGCGCAGGAGACCTGACAGCCGGATCGTGCTGCGCTCGATCCGGGTCGGCGAGCCGGCGCCGCGCGAGCCTGTCGGCCGAGTCCGCGTCCGGCGCCGGCCAGCTACTCGCCGGCGCACGCGCTGAGCGAGGCTACAGCGCCTCGAGCACCGGCCACCGACGGCGCATGCCAGCCGACGATCGCGCCCTGCGCCGCGATCATCGCCAGCGCCGCGGCGCTTGAACTCGGGAAGTAGCTCTCGGTCGCGTCCTCGACCAGCAGGCAGTCGTAGCCGCGGTCGTTGGCCTCGCGCATCGAGGTCTGCACGCAGACCTCGGTGGTCACGCCGGTGAAGACGAGGTGGCGTGATGCCGCGCGCCTGCAGCATCTCGTGCAGGCCGGTGGCCCAGAACATGCCCTTGCCGGGCTTGTCGATGACGACTTCGCCCGGCGCCGGCGCCAGCGCCGGGATGATGTCGGCGCCCGGCTCGCCGGCGATCAGGATCCGGCCCATCGGCCCGGCGTCGCCGATGCGCAGGCTCGGGCTGCCGCGCGAGCCGCTTGGCCGGCGGGCAGTCCGACGAGGTCGGGCTGTGTGCGCCTCGCGCGTGTGCACGACCGGCCAGCCGCGCTGCGCGCCAGGCGGCGAGCAGCGCGGCGATCGGCGCGATCGCCGAGTGCAGCAGCGTCACGTCGTTGCCGAGCGAGGCGCCGAAGCCGCCCGGCTCGACGAAGTCGCGCTGCATGTCGATGACCGACGAGCGCGGTCGATTCGGCGGGGAAGCCGTAGTCGAAGGGCGTCGCGGCGACGCCGAGCATGATGGTCATGGCGGTCCCTTTCGGGCCGTCCGCTCGCAAGGCATGTGCCGTCCGGTCGCGCGCTCGTCCGCCGCCCGAGTCCGCGCGGGTTGTCCGGACAACGCCGGGCATCCGGCAGTGCGTTGCCCCGGCGTTGCCGTTACCGTCGTTCTGGCCCACCGGAGGAGATACCAGATGAGAAAGACGATAGTCCGTACGGGATGGCGCGCGCTCGCCGTGTGCGGTATGGCATTCCCTGTTCGCCCAGGCGGCGTTTGCCCAGGCGGCGCGGCAGTTCAGCTTCGCCTACGACCAGCCGCCGACCACCGCCTACGGCATCGCCGCCGGCATCTTCGACGCCAAGCTCAAGGAGCTGAGCGGCGGCAAGATGAGCATCAACCAGTTCCCGGCGCGCAGCTCGGCCAGGAACCGCAGATGCTGCAGAAGATGCGCGCCGGCGACATCGATTTCGTCATCACGTCGACGGCGAACGCCTCGACGCTGGCGCCGCAGGCCGGCGTGCTCTCGCTGCACTTCATCTTTCGCGACCAGCAGCACCTGGCAAGGTCGCTGCGCCGACCCGGCGGTCTCGGCGCGAGTTCCGCGCCATGGTCAAGGAACCAGGTGCAGGGCAGCCCAGGTGCTGGGCCTCGCTCGACCATGGGCCTGCGCAACATGTACAGCAAGCAGGAAGTGAAGTCGGTCGACGACATCAAGGGACGAGAAGATGCGGGTCCAGGCGACCAAGACCGAGGACACGCACTTTCCGGCCTACGGCGCGCAGACGGTGCACATGCCGTTCGGCGAGCGTCTACACGTCGCTGCAGACCGGCGTGGTGAACATTGCCGAGAACGGCGTCAGCAATGTGCAACTGAACGAAGTACAA
>ERZ1370068.5599-contig-462_pt1 | contig 85951 bp, 99 predicted proteins | sample MGYA00561227_ERZ1370068 | MGnify/ENA primary metagenome ERZ1370068 (study PRJEB38410, sample SAMEA6850437) | metagenome | study: Metagenomic assessment of the ecological functions of the soil: analysis of the soil microbiota associated with the...
AGTATGCTTCGTTCAGTTACGTATTGCTCATTCGGGGATAATAAAGGCATGGCAAAGCGGCGGAATAATCGGTGCCAGTACTCTCGATTGTTGCCGATCTTTTACTTACGAACGGAAGGGCGGGCCATGGGCGTCAATCGCGAGCTCATTTGCTGCCGCCTCTATTCTCGGCGTTCCGATCTCGTTGTTCTAACTCATAATGTTCAAAGCTTAATTGGCATGTACCCGCTATCATGATCGGTTCCAATAGGGATTGTCCTGATACCAATGATCCGCAAATTAAATTTATTCCGGCCATGAAAGGCCCATATCAGAACAGAAAACTGAAGACGAATCTTTATTCAGGGCCCTTGTTACCGTATGGCGGGTGCCGGAGCAACGATCGGCGATTCTGTTTCCGGTTTAATGATGATGGGTCACTTCCTGATCCATTCCATTTATTAATCCATACATGGAATTTAACCCGGGATTTTCAAAGACGCTTACACCCATGATCTATTTGTTTGGAGGCCTGGCTTCATTGCCTCAGCGATAGTTCTGGGCCGGTATTCCAGATAAGATCGAGCTTCCGGTGTTCTCCTGGTCGATATTCCTTTCATTATTTATGGTGATGCTGATCACTAATATGCCTCCTGTTTCTTTGCTATAGTAATTATTTTCTTTGTTATGTGGTTCATACTCTCTACGGGGAGGATAGTTACCGCGCAGGCAATGATCAGCGAGGTGGTTAAGCCGGAACAACGCGGAAGTTTTATGAGCGTCAATGGGAGTGTGCAGCAACTGGGAAGCGGCCTGGCCGCTCTATTTGCCAGGCTATCGTTCGCACAGCGCCGTCAGGCCGCATCACCCACTATAATTGGGTAGGTTTTGCGAGCGTGATAGTTCTATTCAGCAGCTTATTGCTGGCTCGTTTTGTTTTTCGTAAAATAGATCGCTCAGAGGACGAAATAAAAATAGAAAAGGAATTTCTCACCGAAACTGCCTGATCATTTAACTATCACCCGATAGACCGGGTAGCGTAAATATGCCGGTTCGACCCAGGGAGAATTTTCATAAACAAAATTCAATTGCGCCCTTCCGCTTTTAGCGAAGCAGTGTCTGTCGCTCTCCTTTGCTCCAACTTTGTCTTTACGGTCTGACATTGTTTTTCAAATAATCGGCTGCGATATCTTCAAATGCATAGGCGGAATATCCTTCCTTCTGACCCAGGATGGGATCAAAGAAATTCCAGGCAAAATAAGAGTCTGCCGCGTGCTGGCTCCAATGTTTCAATTAAAAAGCGATTAGCTTCCTGGTCCATTGGAATAATACCAATCTCCTTTTCTGAATTGCACTTGTTTGAACCGTTGACGCTAGTCTTTACATCACTGTTCATATGATGCATTTCATTTTGCCGTGGCGATGTCTTGTAATCATCGATTCTGATACACTTCCACTTCGATAGTGGTATCTTTCTTCAATTGAGTCATCTGTACTTTATTGCGCTTTTAACAGATCCGTCACTGTCCACCAACCTTGCGGAATTATATATGCTACCGGTTTTTTAATAAATGTCTGATGGGGTATAAATAATTATAAAAAGGATCTTGCCGTCTTTTCGTAATGGTTTGGTTCTGTCGTAAAATAATCTTGACTGTACCAGAAACATCACTTGGTTTGTGATCAGCAGTCATAAGCCCTTATAAGTGACTTCTTTGAAGATCGTGAACGATCCAAGTGCCCATGTGATTGGAAACTCTGATCTGTGTTTTTACTGATTGTTTTGTTTGATCTGCTTAGACTGATTTTATTGTCTCACTATTCTTTGCAGTAAAATCAATAAACGCTTTCATCAATTCATAGGTTGATTTTACTCTTTGATCATAAGGTTTCAGCATATGTGTTTCAGACATAAAGAGCAAAACGTATGCCAGAGAGCTGCATAGCCACTGCTATAGCGGGGCTATTCCAAAATTCAGGCCAGCCACTATCAGGTGTATCGCCAAATGCATTTACATAAGGAACAAGATCATATCCTTTTTCTTCATTGACTTGCATATAATGCCAGGCTCAAACGTTTTGTTCAAATATTCTCCCAATCACGCCACCCAAGTTTGCTGTGCTGTGAAGTAAGTAAGAGTCATCACATGCTGGTAATCGGCGCTCATCGCTTACATGGTTATCTAGAAAAACATCGGGATCTGTTAAATGAAATATTTCTGCAAATGCTTTTGCATCTTTTGAATCAGCATTTGATAAAGTCGCGGTTAAGGTCAAGGTTCTGGCTATTGCCACGGAAATCCAAATTCTTCAGGTCCATTCTGATCAACACGATAATCAGCACTGCGGTCTAAGCAGCCACCGATATTATAAACCGGAATGATGGCCAGAACAACGTTGATCCGGTAACTTTATATTTATTGATCACAATGTCTCTTGCGAGCAGCATGCTTGCGTCTATTCCATCTGGTTCACCCGGATGAATTCCATTATTGACGAGGATAACTCGTTTATTGTTCTTGCTGAATGTTATCAAAATTGTAATCGCCGTTATTTGCGACAACAACCAAATGCAAAGGATATCCAGCATCAGTCATTCCCATCGTCAGCATTTTTACTCACTGATTAGCTCGTCCAGTTTCTGCCACCAGTCGATGATCTCGAGATAAGTAGGGGTCTGGGTGCCTTTTGGATTCTTCAGAATTTTGTCGTGGTCGTTTGAAGAAAACACAAATCCGGTAACTAGTGCAGTAAAGGGCTGCAGTTAAGACTTTTTCATGTTGGTCATGTTGTGAGATGAAATACCAAGAACCAAAAAAACAAGATCCAAATAAATTGGCATCTTGTTTCTTGAAAAGACTATATCTTTGCCAAAAGCTACAGTAATGAAAATAAAAAAGGCACTTCGTTAGAAATGCCTCAATAAATTATAGGAGAAAATCTTATTAAGATGCTGTCGCTTTCATTCTTGGCCAGCTTGCTCTTCAGATGGCGGCTTTGTTTTTATGGATAATGCCCTTTTGAGCTTATCAATCATACTTGCAACTTCAGGAAAGTTGTCGCTCATTTCTTTTCCCTTCCCCGCAGCTCTAAATTCACGGATGGCATTACGAGTCGTCTTGCCATAATACTTATTTCTTTCACGGCGTTTGGTAGCCTGTCTTACATCTTTTTTCGTTGCGCTATGATTGGCCATTGTTATCGATTTAAGGACGGCCCGTCCGAACGGTTGATCAAATGATTGTTCGCGTAGCCGTTTGTCCGGGCCGGCAAAGGTAAGGGCGGAAGAGGTTAATGGCCAAATTTCAGAATAGCTTTTTAAAGCTAGTGGTAAATGACTAGTGAGGTTGAACCGTTTGACACAAGATTCCAAATATTAAGAAGAATCTGGTTATCAATATGCCTGCTACGCCACTTGCCAGTTCCACCCGCTAATCTGAGTATCAGACTTTTCCAGCGATATTTGTGTCCCAAAGCCTATAAACGGCCTCATCTATGAAGGATTTCTCTTATATCACGAGCTCACACCCTGAATTCATTGAAAACTTATACCGGGATTTTTGAATGACCCCAACAGCGTCGATCCCGAATTGAAGAAATTTTTTGAGGGTTTTGATTTCGCGATAGGCGGTGGGAAGGTGAGGACCAACGGTTCACCTGCTGCCACTTCTGCGCAAAAGCTGCCCCGGCCGATGCGCATGAGTGGAAGAAAGAACTGGGGGCCTATCGCACTGTCCTTTGGTTACCGCAACAAAGGCCACCTGATCTGCCAAAACAAACCCCATTCGCGAACGAAAGATCGCGATGCTAATCTCAACCTCGCTCTTTTTGGTTTGGCCAGACGATGATCTGGATAAGGTTTTCCAGGTAGGGGAGAGGATTGGACTCGGGCTTACCACATTAAGAAACATAAAAAGCTCATCTGATGCGTAAGACCTATGACGGCATACCGGAATTGGAGTTTAAATATATCAGCAACCAGGAAAAGGTGAATTGGTTGACCAATGAAATGGAAAAGAAATTCACCGACGCTTTGCCACTCGACAAGAAGAGAAGAATTCTCGAGAAACTGAACCAGGAGTCATGTTTGAAAAATTCCTCCATACAAAATATGTGGGACAGAAGAGATTTTCCCTGGAAGGAGGGGAAACGACAATTGCTGCGTTGGATGAGATCATCAATACGGCCGCCAACCATGATGTGCAGGAAGTGGTGATCGGTATGGCCCATCGCGGAAGATTGAATGTGCTGGCCAATATCATGGGAAAAACCTATGAACAGATCTTCAGTGAGTTTGAGGGGACGGCAAAACTGGATCAGACGATGGGTAGCGGCGACGTGAAATATCATATGGGTTATCGGTAGCGAGCCACGGGCGCCGGATAACAAGACGGTTCACCTGAAACTGATGCCGAATCCTTCCCATCTTGGAAGCGGTGGACACCGTGGTTGTAGTTGGGTTTGCGAGGGCCAAGGCAGATGTGATGTACCAAAGCGAGTTTGATAAGATGCTTCCCATACTTAATTCACGGCGATGCTTCTGTGGCCCGGGCAAGGAATTGTGTGATGGAGTACTGCAGATGTGCAATCTCGACGGGTACTATACCGGTGGTACGATTCATTTTGTAATCAATCAACAGGTTGGTTTACTACCGACTTCGAAGATGCAAAGAAGTTTCCGACTACTGGCACGTCATTGGCCGCGCGCTGTGCAGGCGCCGCGTGTTGCATTGCAACGGAGATGATCCTGAAGCGGTGATAAAATGCGCCGATATTGCTACACGTTATCGGCAAAGTTCAATTCAGATGTTTTCCTTGATATGGTTTGTTATCGCCGTCATGGTACATAATGAGGGGTGACGATCCCAAGTTTACCCAACCACATCTCTATGAATTGATCGATAAGCATCAAAATCCGAGGGAGGTTTATGTAAAGCATTTACTGGAGAATGGCGAAGCGGATGCGCAGGAGCTGGCCAAAGAGAGATGGAAAAGAAATTCTGGGGTGATCTGCAGGAGAGGTTGGATGATGTAAACAAACAGCCCGTTGCCGCTATCATATAGCCAGAACCGGAGTTGTGGTGGAAGAGCTGAGGCATGCTACGCCCTGAAGATTTTGACATCATTCACCTGCGACGGCAATAAGCAACGATCAATTCGCTCGCGTATTTAATTCATTAATGAAATGGCCGGACGAGTTTAAGCCATTGAAGAAAAATATGAAAAATCCTGCAGGATAAAATAAAATTATTTGAATCCGAGAAGAAAGTCGGTTGGGCCACCGGTGAGTTGCTGGCTTATGGCAGTTTGTTGCTCGATGGAAAAGATGTGAGGATGAGCGGGCAGGATGTATGCGCCGTGGTACCTTCTCCCATCGGCATGCCGTATTGCGTGACGAAGATAATGATCAAACCGTCACGACCGGCTGAGCAATATTCCCGGCGCCAAAGGCGAATTCAGGATCTATAATTCTTTACTTAGTGAATATGGTGTGCTTGGGTTTTGAATATGGCTATCGCCCTGGCCAATCCGAGAGTGCACTGGCATTATGGGAGGCTCAGTTTGGAGACTTTTGGTAATGGCGGGCAGATCATGATCGATCAGTTCATTGCGGCAGGCGAACAGAAATGGAATCCGTATGAATGGAGTGGTCGCTTTTGTTGCCCCACGGTTATGAGGGGCAGGGCCCTGAACATAGCAGTGCCAGGATGGAGAGATTTTACAACTTTGTGCTGAATTGAATATGGTGGTGACGAATATAACTACATGCTGCGAATCTTTTCCATGCCTTGCGTCGTCAATTGAGCGCTGGCCATTCCGCGAAAACCGTTGATCATTATGTCACCAAAAGCGAATCTTCGCCATCCCGGTGCTTATTCACAGGTCGAAGAATTTACTTCCGGTGGATTCAGAGAAGTGATTAGATGATCCTTATGCCGATGCCGGCAAAGTGAATAAGGTATTTTTCTGCAGTGGTAAGATCTATTTTGACCTGGCCGACCGCCAGCAAAAGAAGACCGGAAGGATTTGGCTCTTATCCGGATTGAGCAATTATATCCCATTCCCACGACAAGCAATTGGAAGACTTATATAACAAATACAACAGGGCCACTTGGTTCTGGGTGCAGGAAGAGCCACAGAATATGGGTGCAGCCTCTTTTTTGCAAACAAATTTCAAGAGCATCAATTATGGTGTGATCAGCCGCCAGCCTTCTGCCTCAACTGCTACGGGTTTTGCCAGTGCATGCGCAGGAAGCAGGCAGGAGATCCATCGACACTGTATTTAGTATGAGAAAATAGAATAAACAGTTTACTAATCAACACAAATTAGCTGGGTAATGACAGACATAAAAGTTCCAACAGTAGGTGAATCTATCAGCGAAGTGACATTGCTTCAATGGCTGAAGAGATGGACGAGTTATGTGGATAGGGATGAAGTGATCGCTGAACTGGAAAGCGAAAAGGCAACCTTTGAAGTAAACGCTGAAAAAGCGGGATACTTAAAACATCGGCAAAGGAAGGAGACACTTTAAAGATTGGCGACCTGCTGGCTTCTATTGATGAAACAGCCAGTATTAAGCCCAGCCGGGAATCCAGTAGCCGGGAGTCGGGAGTCGGAGCCGGGAGCCGGAGAGTCAGAGAAAAAGAGGCAGAAATCGGAAAGCGGTGAGTACCGAAAGGCGAAGAAAAGACTCTAGCTCCGGAGAAAAAAGAAACTATAGAGGGACTCAAACACCCGGTGGTAATAGAACCCGAAGCGGGCGATGGAACAAAGGGAAATGAAGGCTTCTCATCTGTTGCTCGTCGGCCGTCGATAGCTGACATTGAACTGGATCCGCGTTCCCGAGTTGAACCGTCGGGTTACCGGGGCGGCGCAGATAATTAAAGGACGATCGATGTTTGGCCGCATTGCAGCCTAATCCCGGCATGAAGTAACGGGCAGCAGCAAGGCATTGTTCCGGCTCGCGACTGAGAAGAGCGAGAAATGAGTCAGCTGCGAGGAGAACTGATTTCACGCAGGTTGGTTGAAGCTGAAGAATACCACGGCCATGCCTCTCTACTTTCCATGAAGTAGACGCCACTGAAGCCATATCATGGAGACACGAGCAAGTACAAGGATAAGCCAAGGAAGGTTGCGTGGTGTCGGTTTAGGATTCTATGAAGTTTTTTGCAAAAAGAAGCCTCGCCTGTGTCGCTTTGCAGAAATGTGGCCGGCTGTCTAATGCATATGCCATTGGTGCAGAGCAAATCATTTATCTTCGACCTATTTGCGTTGTTTCCATCGCTTGGTATCCACGCAAGGGTTTGGCCAGTCCCTGCGATCCGCAATGCAGGTGCAAGCCTGGACCTGGCAGAGATCGAACCAGAAGGCAGTCCGAACTTGCCAACAAGGCAAAAGAACAAGCTCAGGCGCATGGAGAGAACTGCAAGAGGAGGGGCGTTTACACTCACGCGAAATGGTGGGTGGTGGTTTTGGGAAGTCGTTGACCGGGCACGCCTCCTATTATCAACGCCTTCCCCAGAGTGCAATACTGGGAATGCATAGATCTGAGAGGAACGGCCCATTGCCGTAAATGGCGAGGTTGTTGATCAGGCCGATGATGTACTTGGCTTTGAGTTATGCGATCACCGGATCGTTGATGGGGAGAAGAATCGGTACAGCTTCCTGGTAAGAGTTAAAAGAATTGCTGGAAAATCCAAAGAGCAGATTGCTGATTGGCTAGCAAGGATCCTGTAAAGAAGACATTGCTGGGTCTGTAAACGAGCCAATTATCTTCGACGAATAGATTGAGCCGAGTTACCCGCTGGCTTTTTTTTTTTTTTTTTTTTTTTGTTTTAATCTTGCGAGTATGAGCCGGTTTCATTCGTATATCCAATTCAGCGATAGAGATATTGAAGACGTTCAAAAGGCGAAAGGAGACCTTTTGCATGGTTTTTCTGAAAAAATATTTTGGAGAACATAAAAAATTTGGATCGGGGGACAGGAAGCAGGTAAGTCAATTATGTTATTGTTTTTCGATTGAAGAGGAAGGCCGAGATAATGGCGCAGTGATTGACGAAATATTATTTGCCGGGGATTGTTTCTATGTTTGGACGGACCTAATGAAATTCTTGGAGAATTGAAGCCGGAGTGGAATGATAAAATGGGGTTAAGCACTGGAGGAAAAGTAGTTCAATGCTCGATATTCAATTTCCAATTTTCAACCTTTTTCCGTGGAAAGAAGATGAACTAAGTGATAAAATAGACCATGAGAAATTAGCTGCGTCATTTTTAGCAGTACAGCCCTGATGTTTTGCGCCTGAGGCCGGGACACGAGGCGCATGTAAAGAAAAGCTTTCTAAGGCGGATATGGCATTCAGAACGGTTAGTAGAAAGATTGTCTCGCCTTGCCTGCGAGTCAAAGATTGAACAAGCGGTAGCGCTGAACTACGAAAGCTGTGATCCCAGGATGCTGAATTCGCAGCGAACCGCTGGAGTGCTTTAAACCTGCACCTCCATTTACAGTTCGCCCATGCCGCTCATTTCGGCACGGGATTGTTGTGCAGGTAGTGGAGGTAAGTCACGATCATGTTACATACGATCTTCACGAAGCAGCTTACGATCTTACCGTGTCCGGATGTCAGAGGGAATCTATTATCCAGTAATCTGAAGAGAAGATTTCAGGAGGCCGAGATAAACAATTATCATTCCATAGTTGCCGATGTGGCGTGCATCATCACTAAAGCTGCCACAGCTCGTTCAAAGTTTGACCTGGTAATTTTGCTTGATGCTCCGTGCACGGGCAGTGGGACCTGGGAGCCGCACTCCCTGAACAAGCTTATTATTTTGACGTGAATAAGATTGAAGAAGTGTGGATCAAGACAGAAGAGAATAGTTGCAAATACGATCCCTCACCTTGGCCCGGGCTCGCCATTTCATTTACATTACTTGCTCTGTATTTAAAAAAGAAAACAGAAGAAGTCGCCGAACTTCATTCAGCAAAAGTTTCAACTCGAGATGATAAGGAGCGGCAGTATTGAAAGGCTATAATAAAAAGGCGGATACTATGTTTGCGGCCCTGTTTAGGAAGGACGGGGGAAGTAAATTAAGATTAGCCGGGGAAGAGGGGAAGTGCGGGGGAAGGAGTTTTTGCCGGGAAGGCGCGGGAAGAGCCGGGAAGTGAACAGGAAAAGAAGTGCGGTAAGATTTTGTCTCAAGCTAAGAAGCTTGCCGGAACTCTTCCCGTTCTTACCGATCTTCCCGGCCAAAAAAACTTTCGGAGGCTGTTGAGAAGTAATGGCTACAATGCCATCACTTATTCCTTCTTTCATCAGTATAACATGCGAAGTTTGCGGCTCCATCAAGGAAAAGGCTATAGCTTTAAGAACTCCCGTCTTTCCAATCAGCTTATTGTTGTCATAAATATTGACGAAGTATTTGCCAGCGGCAAGGACGCTAACAGGTAAGTCAATCTTTGCTTTTCCAGTTACTTTGGATGAATTCAATCGCATCACCAGGCTTCCTTTGATATCGTAAGTAGCGGTGATCCGGCATATTGGTGATACGCATTGCTCGTTTGTACTGCTCCGGGCTGGCATTGCCTGTTGTGGGTGTTCACTTGTACCTTAAATAGCTCCCCGGTTACTGAAGATGAAGAACGCAGTCGGTTGTCAGATTCACACTGGCGGTATCTATATACACGCAAGCAGTAAGCGTCGCGGTCGCGGTGTCGATGATCTGGCGGATGCGATAGGAGATCAACCCGGTATCGACATTGCTGATTACGTTGTTAAGCTGATAACTGTGGTTAGTCAAAACTGTGCCGGTCTGCGGGGTCACGTCTGCTATCTTTATGCCATAGCCCACGCATCTCCCGGAGCTTTTCTCTCTACCTGGTATTTCATGGCGGATGCACGATCCTTGCTGCTCCAGTTTAGAGTAACGGCCCAATACATGCAGTGATCGAGGCGGTAGATGTTGCATATTCCGTGAGCAGAGTGTGCCTAATGCGGTAAACTTTCGGTCTGGAATACCATATCGATCCTATCGTTGGGACTCTCGCATAAATGCTACCAGCTTCTTTCAATGCACGAATGATGCGCATATTGTTGAGATTCAGGAAACCCTGCCAGAGACAAGTTCGAGTCCGGCCACCCCGTGGAGGTCGCAAACGATGTTCCGTTGCCTGTTCCCACGGTGTTATTCGTCGCCTGTACCAATGCCGATTGCACACACCCCAACCGACGCTTCATGTCTGGTTTTTGATGCGTCCATCGGCCGAAGGACCAGCAGCTCGAAAATGAACCGACAGTACCGGAGCTATTCACGGCACCAAGCTGCCACTACGCTGTCACCATCCGCGGGTGCGATAATATAATGCCAGCCGTTAGTGCCTTCATTACCCGCAGCATTAAGACGATAATACCTTTCTTGGCTGCAATGTCAGCCCCCGTTGTACGAGATCGTCGTGTTGCCATTCATTTGACTATGAGTATGATCAAATGTGGGATTGTCAAAAGTATTGTAGCCTAATGAAGAGGTGATCACATCCGAACCGGCGCTATCGGCTCTTTCTGCCCCGCAAACCCAATTAAATTCTTCTATCGAGGTATTCAGAGTTCACATCTTTCTGTTTTTAAATAAGTGAAAGCTTGCTTTGGGAGCCTTCCCTACAAACTGGCCGGGATGTTTGCAACGATAGTGGAAAGACACATCATGCCATGGGCATCGTCTTCAGTAACGCTCGCTTCCGCGGTTTACAAAATCGGTGCTGAGGAAGTATTTGTCCATTGAGGTTTGGCGCTATCGAGATGCCTTTAGTGTTGTATAGTGAAAAAAGCCGCCATCCAGTACGGTGATCAGCGCTACCCTGTCCCGCAAGCCAATATCGTGAAGAAATTCACTTGCCCTTGTGGAGATGAATTTCGTTACAAGGAACTGGCACCATAGTTAAAGAGAAATTTTTACCTTGCTGCCCTTCCATTCTTGGTGCCGAACCCAATGACGGAGATTTTCCCCGTCGTATTTGTTACTTGACCCAGGGCCAACGCTTTTGAGGCTACTGCTGCGGTGCTTTGCACTGGACGGCAGTGCATTGATTGCCGTGATCGCATTGGGATCTGATGTTTTTGTATCGCTCGACAGCATTCAACCATTTTGAAACGTTCAAAACGGTCACGTTCGGTACATTTCTTATTTGTGTAATGTAGGTGGCGGGAACGGGAAGATCGCTGCTATCAATCGTAATGTTATACCTGAGTTCTCTCTAGTGATGGCCCGCGAGGAGAGATAAGGAGATGGATCGGCGATAGTAAAAACGACGTTGCCCCTTTGTTTTTTAATCGAACAAGAAATCACGGGTGAATTGGGCGTGCTGATTCATTTACAATCAGAAAGCTTACCACGAATAAGGAGCAGAAGTCTTTTCGTCGAGCTTCTTTTAGCGCCGAATTTAATCAATATCTGTCCGGAGTGGTTATGATCGATCATCCACATAGTGATGCCAAAACCGGTGTAGTGAGTGTTCGGGCTTGTTTGATACTCCCACAATTCAAACTTGCGATACACCAGTCCAATATTTTTAGAATATATTTTCCATGACCGGGGTATTGGAACCATAGGAATTGACGTCGATGACCGGTGCATTGGTATGTTCATCATGCTCAAGAGCTGTGTGCGTCCTTGTAGGTATTCCCTGGTAGGTGACACTGGGCTCAAATGAGTCATAGCTAAAATCCCATGCATTAATATCGTTATCATTGTTGAAGTCGTACGTCGGCAAGAATGGATCATCATCAGGTATTATGAATTACCGGGCCATGAGAAACCTTCTTTAACGGGCAGATGAAGTTTAATGACTCTCATATTATCATCAATCACTTCGGTTTGTTGTACATCAGGCGTGACAAAAATAAGATCCGTCAACAATCCATGGCTGAGTGCCGGCGAATCACGGATATAGGTGTAGACTCTGAAGGAAGGTCTGCCAAGATTATCGGTCATCCTGGGCATCTACCGCATTGTTTGACACGATGGCGCCGTGTGACGGCGATAGTTTAAAATTTGTATATACTAAAGAATCGAGTCGATACGTGATATACTTACCGGGCTGCATATGGGCATGTAGTCGCTCAACGGTTCTGAGACCAGTTCTTCTGGCTTGCTCTTACAGGAAAACAGGCTTATTGTGACGATCGCCAGGAGGTAAATGCGAAGAGTCAGTATGAATCTCATAAGTGGTTTCTTGATGCAGGATGCAAAACTGCTTGGTTGTCTATTAGGTTCGGAAATTGAGGCCTAAAATTACAAACAAAAAGCGGGTAATCATAACTTCCTGATATAAACCAGCTCCCCGAGATTTATTGTGTTGATAATGAAAAAGAAGTGGCCTGATCGCCAGATGCCAGATGCTGGATGCTGGATGCTAGATGCTGAATGCTAGATGCTGGATGCTGGTATCCAGTATCTGGTATCCAGTATCTAATTATCTTCCCTGAATAATTCTCCCGCAATAACATCCTCCCCTCATAAAACAGCACTCTGTGTCCGGTGCGACGCCTTAACATTTTCGTAAAGATCCGCGCATTCAATTTTCCGTTCTCCGGATACAGGTTGGACAATGCATCCTTGTCCTTATATCGGATCTTAGTCACAGCTTCCATGCCAGGGGTAATGAGATCATATTTGATCAGGTTGAGTTTACCAACCGTCATTTCATTTGTTCCAGATCTTCTCTCATCGCCAAGAATAACTGTATTATTGTCCGGATCGATCTTCGTTACAAATACCGGTTTACCCAAACGCAATATCCAAGCCCTTGCGCTGGCCAATGTGTATAAAGGATAGCCCTTATGTTTGCCCTAAACATCTTCCTTCTTGTCAACAAAATTTCCGCCATCCACTCTTTCTTCCTAGTCCTTCTACTCTTCTTTTCAGGAAGCCGCGGTAATCATTATCAGGAACAAAACAAATCTCATAGCTCTCACTTTTCTTTGCCAGTTCAGGATAGCCATAGTCAAAAGCCATTTGCCTGTATCTCAGTTTTTCTATATGGTCCCAAGTGGCAATATTAGAGTTCTGCTCAACAGATCTCTGTTGCAATCCCCACAATACCGTAACTCTGATCCTTTGTTTCATCAACAGCTTTACTTACAACAAATCTTCCGTTGTCATGCTGACGGATCTTAGCATAATGACCTGTAGCAATAAAATCGCAACCCAATGCATCAGCCCTTTAATAATGCCCTCCATTTGATATGCGTGTTGCAAAGCACACAGGGATTAGGTGTACGGCCTGCTAGGTAATTCATCTAACAAAATTTTCAATCACAAATGCCGCCAAACTCTTCACGGTATATCAAGAATATAATGAGCAAAACCATGTTCAACGGCCGCTTGTCTTGCATCATTGAATGAATCCAGATTGCAGCAGCCGGTTCTTTTCTTGCTGCCACCACTGTGCTGCATAGTCCCAGGTTTTCATGGTAATGCCCACCACTTCATAGCCTTCGATCATGAAGCATGAGTGCAGTTATGGTACTGTCAATACCACCGCTCATAGCTACCAGCACTTACCTTTTTACTCGCCAAAAATCGAACCCGCCTTCATTGGAGGGAAAGCGGGCAGCGGGTGCAAAATATACGACGAATAAGGAGTTGGAGGTTGGAGGTTGGATGTTGGAGTTCGGTTTCGGGTTTCGAGTTTCGGGCGGTCGTAACTAATGACCTGCTAGGAGCCTAATGACTCGCCGCTCCGCTCCGCTCGCTCCCGGCTTCCGCTTCAGCCTTTCTAAATCTTCCGTGACATAGATCTCGTTGTCTTCAACCCTCAGGGTTTTCCATTCAGCATCATTGGTGATTTTACGAAATAGACGGTTTGCTCGCCGGCAGTAACCTCGTTCCACGCAGAAGATGTAATCGTAATAATTGCTCCTTACAAGGTGCGGATCTCGTGGGAAGCTTGTTGTTTTCGCCTTGCAGAGCGGCATACAAATTCCAGTTGCCTTTTTTGCATCATAGAATATCCTCGTCTGAATACCCTCCCCGCAATGGCAATGTGCCAGGAAGCCGTCGGACACAACTGTCCATGCTTAACATCCGTAGCCTTTTCAAATATCTCATGAAATCCCTGGCGGCTTTTATGTTTACATTGTTAATCAGGATGGGTCCAATTCCGGCTGGAATCGTGCTTGTCAACGGCAATGATACCTGGCGCTCGCGCTCCGTATGGGGTCAACCCTGTTGGATGCGGTTTTGTGCAAAGCAGGGCTGGTGTAAAAGTAGGGCCACCAACTGAAGCCTGTTAAAATAGTTTGCATGGCTATAAGTTTTTTACAAAATTCTTTTCTGTAGAGTCAATCTCCTCGCGCAGGTATTTTGAGATCGTCGTGCAAGTAGGTATTTTGTCGATTATAAACTGCGACAGATACAAACCATCTGCACCGGTTTTAGGTTTATCAAAGTTAGCTAACCCTTAGCACGACGGCACTCCAGCTATCGGTATCAATGTGCGTGAACCGGTACTAATACTTCACAAACAATGAGGAACAAATCATTGATGCCGTTAAAATCAATGCTGACTTTTATGGTGATTGAAATTGAGTTGAGTAATCAGCTTTGTTCGTGATTAACGGTCGAAAAGGATGTAGGTGGATCATCTCTTATTGTCCTTATCTTCCCACCTAATTTCAATCTAATCGCGCATGAGAAAACTTTTTTATCAGCAATTTGCTTTGTTACTTTTTGTCAATTGCTTCAATGCCCAGGATCTGAAATACTATCTGCCTGGACTGTGTTACTTACAATCCTGCCATCCCAAAACCAAAAGACATTATTTACCATGAAGTAGGAGAGTGGCATATCACTCATGATCGTTTAGTGAATTATATGAAAGCAATTGCTGCTGCTGCACCAGACAGAGTAAAGCTGGAAACAATGGGCTTTACTTATGAAGGCCGTCCGCAGGTTTTATTGATCATTACTTCTCCAAAAAATCAACAACGACTTGAAGAAATAAGACAGCAACATGTAAAGCTGACTGATCCTTCTCAATCTTCTTCTGTAAATATTGATAACATGCCGATCGTTATTTGGATCGGGCATTCTATTCATGGCAATGAATCAAGCGGCGCCAATGCAAGTTTGTTGACTGCATATTATCTAGCAGCGGCACAAGGAAAACAAATTGATGAGCTGCTTGATAATGTTGTTGTTTTATTTGATCCTTCATTTAATCCTGATGGATTACAACGTTTTTCTACATGGGCCAATCAACATAAGAGTAAAAATTTAGTAAGTGATCCAAACTCAAGAGAGTTTAATGAGGTATGGCCGGGTGGTCGTTTCAATCATTATTGGTTTGATCTGAATCGTGACTGGTTACCAGCGGTGCATGTAGAAAGTCAGAATCGTTTGGCATGGTTTCATAAATGGAAACCGAATATTCTGACTGATCATCATGAACAGGGAAGTAATGCAACATTCTTTTTCAACCCGGCGTAGCCGTCAAGAGTAAACCCATCTGACACCGGACAAGAACCAGGAACTGACGGGCAAAGCTTGCAAAATTTCATGCCGCATTTCTTGATCGCATCGGCTCTCTTGTATTTTACCAAAAGAGAAACTACGATGATTTTTATTATGGCAAAGGATCTACGTATCCTGATATCAACGGGTGCTATTGGAATTTTATTTGAACAGGCATCCTTCAAGAGGTCATCTGCAACAGACCACGAAACGGGTTTATTGAGTTTCCTTACGATCCGAAACCAGTTCCACTCACTACGCTTTCACATTGGACAGGTGCAAAGGCCTTGCGCAGAGATTCCTACAATGGCAAAGAGATTTTTATAAGAACTCCATGAATGAATCCAAGCCGCTGCACCAGTGAAGCAGCCTTGTTTGGCGACAATGATGACAGAAGCAAAGACGGCTATGTTTGTGGATATGCTCCGACGCCATCAAATAGATGTATACACAACCTGGGTAAAGATATCAATGCCGATGGCAACTTGAGTTTAAGAAAAATGGCGCCTTTATCGTACCCTCTAATCAACCTCAATACAAAGTGATCAAGGGCAATCTTGAACCAAGACTCTCAGAATATAAGGATAATTCTCTTCTACGATATTACTGCATGGACTATGCCTTTGGCTTTTGGGCTCCTTTGCACTTGGAATTAAAACTTCCTCAATTTTCTGCGGACCTGATCAGGGGAGAAATTTTCCAGTGACAGCAACTCCTGGCGCGGCAACATTTGAAAAAAGTAATATCTGGCTACTTGCTTGAATGGAGTAGCTTTTATGCTGCTAGCTGTTTATGAATTGCAGAATTCTGGCATCACTGCTAAGGTGGCAACGGCATCGTTTGAGGACGAAGTAGCGGTGGAAGGGGAGTCAAATTTTGCCTAGTGAAAGCACAATTATGATACCAGTGGCGCTTCAGACTAAAAATTCCGATCAATTATATGAGGGATTGAAGAAAATTGTCTAGGGGGCGTAAATATGGGATAAAGATCACAACAGTTACATCTGGTAATGTAGTTTCGAGCATTGACCTGGGGAGTAGCCGGTTTGTCCCCGTTTCAAAACCAGCCATCGCCCTTCTTGTGGGCACAGGTGTGAATGCAACGGATGCCGGCGAAGTATGGTATTTGTTGGACCAGCGAATGAACATTCCTGCAACGCATCTCGAGATTCCCGTTTTTAATCGTATTGACTGAACAAGTACAATACGCTAATCATGGTAGGTGGCACCTATACTGATCTGAGTAAAGATAAACTGAAGGCATGGGTACAGGCTGGGGGGTACCTTGATACTTACAGAAGAAGCAGTAACCTGGGCGGCTCAAAATGGGATTCGTGGAGTAAAACCAAAGACTAAGTCTGCTGTAGATAGCATGCAACGATTAAATTATATGGCGGATCCTTGAGGCAGTCGATGGTGCTTAACAGATCTATGGTGCGATCTTTGGAGCGAGAGGTTGATCTTACAAATCCTCTCGCTTATGGCTATGGCCATCAAACGATCTGATATTCAAGGCTAACAAAGTTTTTATGGAAAAAAGTAAGAATCCCTTTGCCACTCCTTTTTATTATGGCAATAATCCATTGGAGAGTGGTTGGGTGAGCCATTAGGCAAGGGAAGCCATCAAAACTCTGCCGCGAGTTGTTATTGTTAATACCGTTGGCAACGGCCGTGTCATCAATAATGCCGATAATCCAGCTTCAGATTTTTTGGCGGAGGGACCAAGCTGTTTATGAACGCAATCTTCTTGGCCGGATCATACAGACCGCCAGCGCGGAGTTAGTGGATTAAGCTAAGAGTTTAAACGAGGAAAGGAAAAAGAGCAATGCCGCAAATGGCAGATTTTTGCCCTTGTCGAAATCTTTTAATATGGACTCACTCCTTCTCTCTTTTACTCTTTTGAACTCTTAACCAAATCCCTCTCTTAACAAAGTTTTTATCCACCGCGTTTTCATAAAAATATGTTGTAACTCTGTTTACAACACTTTGTAACGGATCGTTTCCGTGCAGTAACTTTCATTTCAATTCTAAAACCTACTATTTTGATCCTCTTTACTCTTTATCAACCAAACAAGATTCCCGCAAACATGGAAAGATATTTGTTCACGGACAATATGAACGAATGCAATCAGGAAGTAGGATCAGTAAAAATTACAATGTTAATTACAACTATCATGGCGGCTTCTCAAAGGTCCGGATATGGGTGTTGCTGAGTGAATGGTCGCGGTTGCCGATCTGAATAAGCAGAGACCGAAACATTTGGCTCTCCTGCCAGGGAACCTTAGCCGCCCCAGCTGCTGAAGCAAGGCAGCCCACAAAGCCGATCGCCGGCATGTCATTCCTGGTTTCTCAAAAAAGCTTCGTTCGGGATGGTCAGCGTCGCCGCCATTTCCTGGTTTATAATTTTACGAGAGTGACGTGGCGAAAAGCGTCTGCTCTTAGCATTATTGCCGAAAGACCTTCAATTCACCTGTTGCAAATGTGGATTCGATAATAGGAACGATCGAGTCTCTTCGAGGGCAAAAATTGGACAAGATCACCGGACCAATCTCCGCATCCGTAACACCTGGCCCGACCTGATCCAATTACAATTGACCGCTGACAGAGATACCAGCCGCGAAGGACTTCGGTAGCATCGCAATCTTGAGTTTTCAATAGATAATTCCACCGGCTATAATATTGACAACGCAGTTGTAAAGCTGAATGTGTGGAAGGATAATGAGGCCACCAGTGACACGATTCGTTTCGACAATATCAGCTATGCCGAGCCTTACAAAGAGAACAATCGAGACGATCCATCGTGGTGACAGTATCTCATTACATCTTTTATCTCTATCAGGGGCAAAGGCGTTTAATTTCTGTTATTCTTCGGAGAAGAAGAGTAATTATGGGAATTATAATGATAGGTGGTTTGTAGGTGAGGAAGGAGATGTTGGATGCTAGATTCTGGATGCTAGATGCTGGATGGTGGATACTGGATGTTGGAGTTGGATATTGGATGTTGGATATTGGATGTTTGATGCTAGATGCTGGATGGTGGATACTGGATGTTGGAGGTTGGATGATGGATGCTGGATGGTGGATACTGGATGTTGGATGTTGGAGGTTGGAGGTTGGATGCGTAGCTCGTAGTTTGTAATTCCCGATCTTGACTATTACTATTGACTCAAATGACATGGCTCTCCTACTATCTTCCTATTTTTTTGATCCCGCCGGTGATCGGTATTTTATTGCCAAAGTGGGAAAGCGATACGGTACCGGGACGACCGGGACGACGCGCGGCATTTAATTTTTGTCGTATACGCTGATGACAGAGTGCTGGCTCCTTGATTTCGATTGAGGATCCGGGAAAAATAGTGTTGAACCAGATGGCCCATCAGACAGGCAAGGACATTCTTCTAAAGGAGTGTCATATATCGCTGGTGAAGACTGGCGGCAGTTTTTGGGTGGTTTATTCGCGAAAGCGATTCATTCAGGAAGCAAGAAGTGTTATGTATTCTGAAGAGACCGGGATTCGTCTTGACTATTCGGACAGCCAGAAGCGGGTCATTCTTGGATACTACGGGCGGCATAAAGTCAACCTGTCGTCCTTTACGATCAGGGTAGTGCTTGCATTAGTGAAACGGAGACGTATTCAGGCATTGAATTTCGCACGTCCACTAATGCCCTGCAGTGCCAGCGCGTCGTGATTGACAGCAGTGAGGCCAGCCAGGTGGCTTATAAAAATTGCGGCCCGCAGTCATCATTGGTACAATACGACATGCTCGAAAATGTAATAGGTCGGCTTAACCGTTCAAGTTTTGGCGTGGCTACAAGCAGAGATGACTTTCTGAATAATGAAGCGGGCAACATACGTTGTATCGTTCGTTTTATGCTGTCAAAAAAATCTTACCGGGGCCGAAAGGATAATTTTCCTTTCAACTTTACTGATGATCCTGTCAGTGATGAGACCACGTCCTGTTCATTACCCGACAGGAAGTGGGAGCCACACCAAGGTTTTCCGCGATAATTATGAGATCATTCGAACCTGAAACTGGGAATAGAAAAAAGTCTTCAACTTTCTATTGACAGGCAATCCGAATTATAGCATCCGTTCACACAAGAAGCTGATCAGCGCTGTCTTGCTTCGTCTGCTGCAGATAGTGTTGTTGATAAAGCACAAAGCCGGAATTTGCGCCAGAGGTGGGATAGTCGTGCAGCTCTACTTGTACCGAACATCTATGCACAGCATGCACGACGTTTTTGAATTGACTCAACGAGCTCAGCAGGCGGACAGGAAGTCTTTTGGAAGTCGCTGAATATAAACCCTGAAAGACTTGTTTATCAGCGAATATGCAAACGATTTCCGAGTGATGCAGCGTTCGTGGGGTATCCAGCAAACCCACGCGGCCGATATCAGATGGTGAACGGCGATATGGCGCTCGTGATCGATTGTGGTAAAGGCACCACCGACATATCCATTTTGCTTGCGGATGACAATGAGAATTATTCAAGCTGCTTCAGGACTGGCTTTTGCAGGGGCTGGCTTGTGTACTGTCTTATGGTTTGGCCGAAGATCTGCTCACGCTCGTTCTCGGACTATTCCCTGTAATGATGGAATTTCGGTCAAAGACTTTATTAATAAATATATATTCTCGATCAGAACCTGACTGTTGATGTACTGAATTTCGTTCAGCTCTGAGAACCAGAAAAGAGGTACGAAGGGTTCCTTCGCCCCATTAGCATTAATGAATTTGCAGTGCTGGGCGAACAAATCTGACCGGTACCGAAAGAGAAATCAGGGAACTTATGCAAAGATCAATCCACCCTGCTGCAGTACCTGGAAGCCATATTAAAGGCAGGGAATTGTGCGGTGGGACGAGGAGATCCACCGGTTTTGATCGGCGAGGCCACTTTGGCTGTATTGTTCTGTTGCATTGTGGGCGAGTATAAAGGATGTTCTTACCAAAGACATACGTAAGAGGATAAAGTCGGCGTGATGTTAAGTGGAAGGGCATTTTGCTTCGGCGACCTATTTCACGATGGTTGGGTGAAGCGTTGAGAATATGCTGGGTAACTCTATCGCGATTCATTCGGTCACGCCGGGCCGGACTTTGTCAAATAACAGAACGTCGCAATGTATGGCGCATTCACCGGAGCGTATAAGATCCACTGATTTTTTACCGGTATCCGGTCGATAAGAAGAAGGAGTTTGTCCTAAGAACAAAGGATGTCCTCGATAACTCTGTCTATCTATTTATACCGGGGAGTCACAAGATGATCGAGCCGGCCAGCGATATCCTATACCACCACAATACCTCGGTGGTCGAGGCGCAGCAATCAGCAATTAAAATCGCTTTCAAGAATAAGGCGATCGACATCTGTTTTACAAAGAGACAATATTTACCTAGCGTGTTGACGGAGAACCAGCGGGTGAAATACGCAGGCTCGCCGTAAGCATCCTGACGTCCGGTTGCTGAGATCTATTCACCTGGGCCGTTGAAAGCCGTTTCCATGTTCCCCTAATGTATTCGACGGTGCAACTGGCATCTGTGAATAATTTGTAGTATTGACGATGTTGTAAGAGAAAAGCACGTGGGAGGGGAAAAACGCCGGAGAAGAGACTGAGGGCGATGCTTCAATTTTTCCAATTTTAATTACCACTATGCAATATAAAATACTGCTATCCGGTTTTATTCCTTTTTTACTGGTGTCGGGCATTGCTGCCAGCATACAGCCGATGCGCCAGGATCGAGGATCGTTTGAGAGCCTCCCGAAACAGGAAAGGCTGAACAGGCATGCCGTCATCCTGGGAAGCTGAACTGGATTGCAATGAGTCCAATTATACAACCTGCCAGCCAGCCACCCGTTCAGCCGCGGGACTGTGAAAGGAAGCCGTAATGGCTATTCCATCATGGATCATGAGCGATCGGAGGAGGGCTGCTTCTGGTCATCGGATTACTATGCTATCTTCTCTTCGATCTATCATAAGAGATTGTCGAGGCACCATCGCTGATCTGAAAAAGGTTGCAGTCCGTCATTTTGAATTCTATGCCTGAGCCGCCAACGGCAAAGAGCCGGGTGTAAGAATGAGACCGGGCTCTGAGAAAAAATCAGCGAAGCTGCATGAAGAACTGGAGAAACAAAAAGAGTAATCAGTTGCTGCAACAAGGAGATATGAATCGGTCAAAAAGGCCATCGCTGAATCATTTAAAGTGAAGGATATCCGGCCTACGATAAAGCTAAGAATGAAGAACAGATCATAAAAGACCTTTTAGCGACTGAAAGGGCAGTCACTATCCACGCATTTGAAAAATATTTGAAACCCGTTATTCAGATAGCTGATGCCAACAAGAATAATCCCGCCAAGATCAGGTGATGAAGACAGCCAAAAGATGCTTGAACTCTTGATCTCTCTCTCCTTTACTACATCGAATATCTCTATCTGCGTGTCAACGATCTGGCGTAGGTGGCAACATCGTTCAGCGCGCATCAACGGTAATGGCCGGGGTATTGATCGTCGTTATTAAAAATTAAGTACTGAGCTATGGCAGCAGGGTCTGGCGCTGCGAATGGCGTTGAATAGATCAGGTATTGATAAGCTTACTTACCCCGTTTTTGATGAGACCGATCTGAATAATTTTTGATTATCCATGCTGAAATTGATCACCAGTCTTTCTTTCCTGTACGCACTAACCATCATTGTATTGATGGTGTATGGATGGATGTATTACCGCGACTTCGTCCGGTCGGCTCTCGCATCGCGGCAGATTTCCCTGATCTTTTCCATTATCGGCCTGGCTGCTTTGCCTTTCTTGATCAACATACATTGCTCCGCTGCGGCTTCAAACATTCAGCAATCTTGATCATCATTTTATCAGGCACGATGGATTTGTTGTCAATAAAAGATTCGAGCTGGGAAGGACCGATACAATCAATTTCGACAATAATGCATTCAATAGTTTTCGCTTTTCCAAGAAGAATAACCAGGTCATCGTGAAACTCCGAGTATTCGGAAGAGCCCTTTACACCAGCGGCGATGGAAAATTTCAATTACGTTCAGCGGCCTGGGCTGCCTTGGGTCATACCATTGGTTTTAAGTGGCGCTCTTCCGTGATTACGATCAGGACACTCGCCAATGATAGCTTTGAATTATCAACAGGTGAGGGAATATATAAAACAGGAAAGGATATAAAGAAGGGAATTACTGGATGGAACCTGTTTAAGGACGAATCTTTATTCATCAATTCAGCTTATTATAATGATGAGAACCTGTCCAGCACGCTTAAAAATATTATTATCCTGCGGGATGATGTCTCGAAAAAGGAAGCAGGGGATCTTAAATATTTTATTTCAAGCCGGCTCTTCGATGGGCCGAAGGACTGAGCTATGACCAGCTCAAACTGCGACCAGGCGACCCTCGGTTTACTTCTTCTATCCCCGACGAAGCTGTGCTTGCCTGGGGCCTTGGTTTTTGGACAACAACAAGAACCAATACCGCCTGCGCGACATGACCGGTGATAGTTTCATGATCGCATATCGCTACCCGGTCTCATACCCATTAACTGGAAGAAAGTAACAACGAGTGGTCAGAACATTCGGTCACGGAAATTCCTGGTGCCCGGTTCTAAGGATATGCTTAACCTGCCTGCTGTGTTCAGCGAAGGCTTTTTGTTTTCCGTTTTTGCAAGAGACAGTGCAATGGATTTTTCGCCCGATTCTATTAAGCTATCAAAAGGCGCCGGAAAACAAACCTATTGAGCTAAAGCTGCAGTGGCTAAATAAGCCCTCTGCCTTTTTTGAAGTGAACCAGGATAAATTTTCTCTTCCTGCAAGATCTAATGATTTCAGATGGCAATTTTCCATTCAAAATACATTCGATTGGGAATTTGGAGGGTGGACGATGAAGGCAGGTTTGTGGCAAGTATTGATCGCCGCAAGTTTGTTGTTGTTCTTTTTGCTCATATTGTTTACTTCGTTGATTACTCCACCGGAAAAATTCCGAGCTGGGTTTGGCAATTGCTTTCGTGTGTAACATTGTTGTTGATCGTTACACGTTTCTTTCTGTATTGGAGATACAAGAGTTTCCCACCCTATGAAGGAATGGATCTGCCGTCTCAAGCAGCAGCTAAACAGCTTTTGGAATTTCGGCATCATTATTTTTGCGACCGTCCTCCTTGCCCTGGTCTTTGGTTATGGTTGTTTGAGATACGCATGGAACCTCATCCGCAGAAAATCCTCATCCTTCCTGAAAATATCCTCTCGTCGCACCGGCATCCCCGTCTTGAAGAAAAACATCGTGAGCTCATTTTATCGCAGTTGGATCATCAGGACCTTAGGACTAAAGACAGTTTTCTTTGTCAGTTGGATCTTCCTGCTGGCGGGCGCTGCAGGACTTGCCTATATCAATCATTTTGACCCGGGTGCCTGTCGCCACCTTGCCATCGGGCTGATGATTATTTATTTTATTTATGGCTTTATTTCCTATCGCTATTCGCCTTTGGTAAAGGGATGTGAATAACAGTTGGTGGACCATCGACACTTCACAGTAAGTTGGATATTATGGTTAGTAATCCCGCCAGGTTTTACTTTCGGTGAGCCTGTTGGCGACATTTGTCTTTATTGACATCGGTTTTGCAATTGTATTCCTGAATCTTTCTATTATTCAATGAAGCTTTTTTATGTATAAACTATGCCGTGGCAGGGCTGTCGGCGGGTAGCCGCGAAGAATGCAAGCTGGTTTGGCATGTTGGGATTTGGTTACCTGCTTGCCTTTATATTAAATCTATTATACGCTCCCTATATATTTCAATGGCTTCCTCGATCTTCCTCAATCGATCTGTATCGTGGGTTATTTGTTTTTTCGATTTTGGTGGCTTACAACCTTGTGCGGCTTTTCACACATTTCAGGCTGCCGAAAAGATTATCAGACGGATTTGCTACCGCATTGTGCCTTTTTGCAGCAGCCTATTTTTCTTTCCCAAAGGAAAAATATTGAACAAAGCAGCAATGACAAAGTATCGGGTCGCCGTATTAACGATGCCAGTGGAGAAAGTCATTGAGCAGGCTTATCGCGAAGGCAAAACCTATGAGCCTGTGATACGGGCCGCCCAGAATCAATGGTTCATCATCAATACTCTGATCTATGATAAGAACAATCCGGACGTAAGCAAGCCGGGGTTTCACCCTGATTCCTCACGCTCCACAGAATAAGGGCGCAAAAATACAATGCGCAGGCAACAAGACCTGGTAGCGAGCCGATTCTTTTTAGCTGAGCATGGCACTTGGTCCGTGCTGCTTTACGTGTTGCTGTTGTTGCTGCCAACCAGTATGCTCGCTTCATTTTACAAGTTGTATCCTGATTTCAGTAATCAGTACCAATACGGGTTACCCGACTATCACGGCAGGTTTTTCGATCCTGAATTATTTTTGATTTCTGCATTGCTTGTCATTCTCGCAGCAACGGGCCGATATATATTTTTTCGGACAAGACATGCCGTTCGGAAGCATATTGAGCAAACAATCGATCCTGTTCCGTCCGGATTGATATTGGTTACCGTTGTTTTGTTTAAGACAATTCCCTTGGAATATTATGGAAACAGGAGAAAATTCATTCCGGGTATTATGCTGCTTAGCCGTTGGGATCTTGTTATTTTTTGTAAAGCCTGTTTTCAACAATAACAAAGAATTTAATGCGCGAAGGTCTGGCGAAAGATATGGACCATTTTGTTCAATTGCGCCTGCAGCCCTTGTTGGATCATTTTGACACTGCCGCCGGTACAAGGAGATATCCCATGGCGAAGAAGGACCGCTTGTTTACTGATTCGGTGTCCGGCGCTTAATTGCGGCCGGAGGATTTGAAAACCGGGAACAAATTTTTGAGAAAGAGGCAGAGACCTATTCAAGATCCGATTTCACCGGCCATCTCGACCAGGACAATTTATTATACCTGGATCTCTATTCGGGTCGGCCTCAACTGGCCGTTAACGATAATTATTTTCGCATTGAACCTCCGCCGCACTTGCAGGAGTCGTGGACCGGTAATGTATTCGGAGATTCGTCCATTTATAATGTTTCCTTGTGGGATAACAAAAAGAAAAAGGTGATTGGAAAAAGATTGAATGGTTTCACCAATCAACCCCGGGTTCAGCTCGATGCCCAACTTACCTTATCTTTTGGCGCCCCGGAGAGGGAGAACCTCATATAAAGATCTTTACCTCGTCAACAAAGGCCGATCAACGCGTTAATTATAAAGTATCGCGACGGAAGCGCCTCACTGGGTTACGGCGATAGCGTAAAACTTTGCAACCCTGGAAGGCGCTATCATCGACACTGCCATGAATGAAAAGACGATCGTTATAGAACCAGATGCGTTCATGAAGAATTTTTATGTGAATGGCAGCCGCTTTTATGTGTATCCGCTCGCTGAAAGATTTATCTGGGCCAGGAACTTTTCTGAAAGTACTGCTTCAGAATATTCCGGAGCCGGGCAAACATCTGACGACGCCCTGGTTTCCTTCGATTTTGAAATGATGGATTCTTTATCATTGAAGATGCAGCAGATGATGAACCGTGACACTCGCCTATAAGAAGGAGCGGAGTATGGAATTTGTATAGCTGACGGAAATGGCCGACTGATCGCCATGGCTGATTTTATCAAGGGTCTCGGAGACCTGACCCCAATGACAAGGCCGGATTTAATAAAACGATCATCGGGGAGAATGGATACGTGCCACAGTCAGTGTTAAGAAAACAGATCGGTAATATCAACCTTCTCCGAATGAATCCCGGTCCTGGTTCTACATTCAAGCCCATAGTCTTTTCTGCCATTGCCTCGCAATTAAACCTGGATTGGGATGCTTTTGCAGCCGAAGGATTCTCCCAACAACAGAATTTTTTGGAGGAGAAAAAGTGGCGGAATATGATTTTGAGAAAAATAACGGTCATATCGGGAGCGTAGTTGACTACTTGAGATATTCAGACAATTATTATCATTCAGGGACGTTTTGCTGCTTGGATCCATCCCAAGCAGGGTCTGGATCAATTGTTATCCGCCAGGTTCATTCAGCACAACGGACAATGAACTCCATTGGCTCTGGTTTTAACACAAGGATCTCAGTATTGGCTGGACGGATTCGAAAACTGGCCGGGATATGAGAATGGAAGGTTAATTTCCGGAACGGATAGTTCATTTACCTCGATCGGCTTATTGGATAATTATGGCATCTATAATCACAGCATGGAGCGGAGCTTTGACAGGTTCTCCTGTTGTTATGATTCAATACTGTTTCTGAATGCTGTTAAGCGATCGGGATTTATATTACCTGAATATGCTTTGTTTGATCAACAGGGAGCCAATGTGAATAAACGAATTCCTTATGACGTATTTGCTACCTGTTTCGGGGCCATGTTAAAGGAAGCGTAGCCGGGTGTTGGTGCCTCCTACAAAAATGCTGGATGCCTTCGGCAAACTGGTGGACGCAGAGCCGCAATTATTCACTCACCTTAAACCCGTATGCTTTACCGTGCCATTTGCTCCTTTTGTTGTAGATAACACAATTGTATACAACAATTACCTTTCTCTTATGCGTGAAGGCGTGTTTGCAGGCATGAGAGAAGTGCTGAATTCAGGTACCGCTACCGCACTCGGCATGTTGTTGAAGAAAAGTCAAGCTATTATTATTGATGACGACAGGAACGACCGGCGACAATGAGTCAAAAACAATCTAAATTACTGGCAATCGTGATCTCGAAAAAGATATCATAGCAATCCTGATTTCAATTTCAGGAACAATAAATTTTATACTATATATTTACTTCTCAAACGGGCCAGCGAAGCAAAACGAGCAATTTCAGAATGAGATTATCGAGTACATTGAGCGTTCGGGATCGTTTAATAAGTATATGAGTCAGTAGTCGTGAATCGGGAGATGCTAGATGCGGGATGCTGAATTTGGATGCTGAATGTTGAATGTTGAATGTTGAATGTTGATGTTGAATGTTGGATGTTGGATGTTGGATACTGGCAACCGGCGACCGGTAACCTGGCAACAGCAGCTCAGGATGACACGAGGGTTCGGTTCTGAAGGTCCATATCAATAAATAAAAAAGGGCAAGGCAGCTTTTCAACCGCCCTCCTCCGAACCATTGTTTTCTGGGAAATCAATAATCCTCTTCCATGAACCCTGATAATGCTTCATCAAGGTTATGAATATTTAAGTAACCGTCCGTTTTCGTGATTGTTACAACGTCATCCAGGCTGTCCCGTCTCAAATGTCCCTCTCGGGGCTTATTCCATACTTCAAACTCCAATTCAACTGGCTAATTTCACCCGGCGTTTTTAGACAATTGTTCACCGGCAGCTCCATGACTTTAGCCCTCATTATCTTTTACGAGGTCTTGCGGGAATTTCTCTTCTCCCAGCACTACCGATAAGTGTTCGACCACCAAGTTCCCGGCTCACTTCTTTTTTGTTTCTGTTTGAATCATTGTGGCAGCAGCGTTACTGTCCTAAGGCATTGAAATGGAAATTTCGTGCCGCTGAATCTGTCAGCGCTTTGTCAGTGACACCTATCATTATCATTTAAAGACGAAACGTTAAGGAAAAGTGATAATTCTTTAAGGACGTAGGATCAATGACTGATATATGATTTCTGTGGAAAAAAAATCTCCGAACAGAAAGTGCAGATGAGCTTTTATTTTCCCCACTCCTGCTGCAATCCCCATTTGAGTGCGTCGGGAATTTTTTTCTCCGGTTTGCTTTAATGTGAGAAGGATGTTTCCATCGATGATGAGATTCACATGTGAGATGAAATAGGAGATAAATGGTATTATTCCTTTTTTATAGTCCCTTACTTTACCACCATCGTTCCAGCTTCTGATAATTAATTTTCGGCTATTCTAGAGTGGCAGAATCTTCAAAAGCCTTTTGTAAATGATTTCCCGTTAGCAGAGAGCGGTTTCGTGTTTAGTGCCGGATGTTTTTTGTAAAGAGATCGGGGCGCCAGACTTCCATCCAGTTGATGCGCACACTGTGCATGTGCACGAGTTGAAGATATACTGTTCTACCCGCGGGGAGCTGAGAGTCTTTTGCATGCCCGCATCCGCAATATTGCTTATCAGCAGCAGGTTCATGCGGTTGTTAGTTTGCCAGGCCTCTGATAACGTTGCCCTTCATAGAATGATCTGGTGAATTGGGGCTGGAGAAATAAAAAATCCCCGTGCATTATAGGCGGGGACTTTGAAGAATTTTGGGCGTATCCTATTATTGGCCGCTCGCTGGCTTTTCTTCTTTGGGAGGTTCGGGCTGCAATACTTCACCAGTGATCTGAACGATCTTTCAGTGGCAATTCCAGCCAATTTGATGTGACATGCTCCACGCTACTTAGTGAAAACGTCACAATACCGTAAAGCGTTGTCCAACAGCGGCAAAGGCAGCGCCATAATTGCACTTCTAATCTTGCAGTAGTACCGGGCGCGCGATAGGTTCAACAATTTTATCAGGAGTAGTACAACTGCAACTTGCGTAGGTATTTTCGACGACTACCGGTTTGTCGCTGGTATTTTTAATTTCGAAAGAATAGACCACGGGTTTGCCTCTGGGGTCATTTCTTTTCCGAAATCCTCGTGTTTCAGTGGAATTCACTTGATCACATCACGGTGAAGGCTGTGCTGCCTGCACGTGGCTGAGCCGAGCGACGGCAGTAGTTGGTTTAGCAACGCTCCATGTTCACGGGAGCTACTGGCTTTTCTTTTGTGCTCAGGTTACGAGTGACCCTTGCGTCGCTGGGACTGGGGCCGTTTGCTTCGCTGCTGGAGCCATCACGCTGCGACACTGAAAAATAGTCGGTAGCGGTGAGTGCTAAGGCGATTTTCTCTTCATGATAATTCTTTTTTAGAGTGTTTGCTTTTTTGGAGGAATTGAACGAGGCACTGGCCGGGGCAGTCTCTTCTTCGGGAGTTTCTCCAAACAGTGCCAAAGATTTTTAATTGTTTCGTCTGGCTTGCATTATAAGTAATGGTGATAAATTTTCAAAATAATTCTCCGCAGCGGCATTATAACCGACCCTGATATTCAGCAGTGGCACCGGAGCTATCGCATCGTGGCCCATTCAGGGGTGGTACATCCACAGCTGGCTCCTCACGTCATCCAACTTCAAAGCCTGCGCTCCGGTATTCACTATTACGAACGTATAGTACACGGGCTTTCCCTGTGGGATCTTGCCAAAATCATGTTCGGTCTCTTTTAATTTCAATACGTCCGTGGGCTTCGGAAGTGGCCCGCGCCATTGGCGAAAAGACAAAGGCCGCAACAGAAGCGCCAAGAGTAAAGCATTCTTCTCATAGTTAACTGATTGAAGGTTTCAAAATTAATAGAAAGATGGGAGATTCCAAAGCAGGGTTGCAAGCAGGGATGGGGATTTTTTGCAAATACTTAAATGCGGGGTTTCTCCCTATTTTTGTGTTATGCAAAGTTCCCCGATGCCGGCCGAAGCCAAGTTATCATTTGATAAATTCAGGGAGAAGTATTAAATGACTACAAAAATTGCATGTATAAGCCGGGAAGCCAGTTTATTAGGTCGCAAGGAGGTACTGACAGGCAAGGCCAAATTCTGGGATCTTTGGAGACGGTAAAGGAGGTGCCCCAGGTTGCGCTGGCCAAATTCTTCAAGGACGGTGATTTCTATAGTGGCTACTATCGTGACCAGACACTTGCCTTTGCCGTGGGCGCGGCAAGTCTTCAGGGAGTTTTTTGCCCAGCTTTATTCTGATCCTGACACTTCTCACGACCCACACAGTGGCGGCCGACAAATGAATTCTCATTTTGCTACGCCGTTCATCGACGAGAATGGCGAGTTCCTCGATCTCGTCAATCGGAAGAACCTTGCTGCGGGTATGGCGCCCACTGCTGCTCAGCTGCCAAAGTCACTCGGTCTTGCATTGGCCTCGAAACTCTTCCGAATGTCTCATCGCTTGATCAGTTTGCTTCACTATCAGACAAAAGGCAATGAAGTTTGCTTTTGCACTATTGGGGATGCATCCACCAGTGAAGGCCATTTCTGGGAAACAGTAAATGCTGCGGCAGTGCAGCAGGTTCCCATTGCTTTTTTTATTTGGGACGACGGATACGGAATTTCTGTTCCCAAAAATACCAGACAACCAAAGGATCCATTTCCGAGGCATTAAAAGGATTTCAACAGGAAGGCAATAGTAACGGCATCGATATCTATCGCGTCAAGGCGTGGGATTATGCCGGCATGTGCGAAACGTTTGAACTTGGAATCACCAAAACCAGGGAAACTCATATACCGTCACTCTTTCATGTGGAAGAAGTGACACAACCACAGTGGGTCATTCAACTTCGGTAGTCACGAACGATATAAAAGCCCCGAACGGTTGGAGTGGGAAAGAGAATAAGGATTGTATAAGGAAACTGAAACAATGGATCATTGATAATTCTCTGGCGACGAAGATGAATTGAATGAAATTGAAAATGCTAGCTAAGGAGTTTGTCCGTGAGAACAGGAACCTGGCCTGGGAAAATTACCTTGTACCCATCAAAAAACAGATTGAACACACTGCCGATCTTTCGGCCAACCTCGTCAAGGCGCTTACCACAAAAAAGCCGAAGCCATCCAAAAACTGAATAACGGAGCTGTCGTCTAACCGCGAACCCAATCGTCGCGATGTGATGCATACATTGCACCGGGTATTGACGCAGGCGGGAGATAATGATGCCGCATTTTGGACAAGGGACTATTATAATGAACTAAAAAAGAAAATAATTCTCTATACAATACTTACCTGTTACAACGAGGGACCCAAAAACACGCTGAATGTCACAAGAGCATAAGGCAGTATTTAATGAAAACTCTCCTGTCCTCAACGGCTACGAAGTGTTGAATAGGTATTTCTCGATGAATTATTTGCAAGCAACCCCAGGGTATTAGCCTTTGGTGAAGATCTTGGGTTCATCGGAGACGTGAACCAGGGCTTCGCGGGGTTACAGGCCAAGTATGGCCCTGGACAGAATATTCGACACGGGTATTCGTGGAGCTACAATAATAGGGCCAGGGAATAGGTCTTGCTTTGCGAGGCTTGCGCCCGATAGCCGAGATACAATATGTCGATTATCTGTTGTATGGACTGCAACCGTTGAGCGATGACCTGGCAACGATGCATCCAGAACGGTGGGCAAGCAAAGCGCTCCCCTGATCGTTCGAACGAGGGGACATCGCCTTGAAGGCATTTGGCACAGCGGATCGCCCATGGGTATGATCATTAATTCTCTCCGGGGCATGTATGTATGTGTGCCGCAGAAATATGACTACAGGCCGTGGGGATGTATAATATCTTTATTACGTGGAATTGATCCCGCGCTTGTTATCGAGTGCCTGAACGGTTATCGGTTAAAAGGAAAGCTTCCCTCCAATCTGATGGAGTTTACAGTTCCGCTCGGCATCCCCGAAATATTAAAAAGAAGGAACCGATATCACGATCGTTTCCCTATGGCTCCGTATTGCGGATAATTCAGGAGGCCGCGAATGTCTTGGAAAATCACGGGATCAGTTGCGAGATTATCGATGTGCAAACATTACTTCCTTTCGACATAAATCATAAGATCCTCGAATCTCTCAAGAAAAACAAACCGCATCGTATTCATCGATGAAGATGTGCCAGGGGCGCTGCGGGGTTTATGTTCAATAAGGTGATGGAAGAACAGGGAGGGTACCGCTACCTGGATGTATCACCAAGGACAATTACCGGCAAGGCCCATCGCCCCAGATATGGCAGCGATGGCGATTATTTCGGCAAACCCAATGCAGAGGAGATCCAGTCTGTCATCTCAGCAAATGATGAAAGAATAAAAGAAGGAGAGTGGTACCGGGAAGTTTTAAAATTGCCGGCCTTGCTCGCTTCGTTCCGCGTGTCGCCGAAGCTTTAGCGAGAGTGCATCAAGCTTCGCGAAGGCGCAGGAAGACGGAAAGCATGGGACGTTGTCCGGTGCAAAAACGTTTCTTCCTGCCTTACCGGCTTCCCGGCTAAATAAAGTATGGAACCTAAGAGAAAATTGAATCAATCTAAGATTAGCGGGCAAGGCCACAAGAAGAGGAAGGACGGGAAGTTTTAAAATTGCCGGGAAGACGGGAAGTACGGGAAGTTGTCGGTGCAAAAGCGTTTCTTCCCGCCCTTACCGTCTTACCGGCTAAAAGATCTTGAATCCTGCCCGTAGGGCGGGATTATTTATATTTAATGTAGCATGCCTACTCCAGTTTCTTTTTATCATTGACATTCTGGGAACATTTTCTTTTGCCGTGTCCGGAGCCTTCCTGGCAATGCAGAAGAAACTGGACCCGTTTGGTGTCCTCGTTTTGTCATTTGTTACAGCCATTGGTGGCGGTAGCATTGCGTGATATCATGATTAGCAACCTTACCAGTAAGCTGGCTAAAGAATGAAACTGCAACACTGGTTATATTTTTTTCAGCAATTGGAGCAATGGTCTTCGTGCGATTCTTAAAGCGCTTCACCACTACACTGTTCTTATTTGATGCTCTTGGTCTGGGCTTATTTACAATTATTGGGTATTGAACTGGCTCTCGACAAGCATTTCAGCGCAGGTGTTTGTATTGCGCTTGGCACGATCACTGCCTGTTTTGGGGGTGTGATAAGAGATGTATTGCTGAATGATGTTCCCTTGTTGTTCAGAAAAAGAAATTTATGCGATGGCCTGCATTGCCGGCGGCTCTGTGTACTTATTATTAAAGAACACGAGCCTCGATGTCAACATTTCGAAGATCGTTTGCATACTTCTCATTTTTATCATTCGGGTGCTGGCCGTTCGGTACAAACTTTCTTTGCCTCGTTTTTATGAGGGGCCAAAGAAGGCGGTATGAACGGCAACGTCTTCGATCTGATACATATGATATCTGGCTATCTGCTCCATAAATTTTCCTCGCACCCATTCTAATTTTGACTGGTAAAACAATTGTATGACTTATATCAAATCGATGCTCTTTTGCAGATAAATTATTTGCAGGAAACCCCGCAGCAGTTATTCCTCTTGACAAATGGATCGATGAAACGCCAATGCAAGACCTTGCGATGGAAAACAATCAGGCAGAAACGGTTTTCTTCGTTCCGAACGGCAATGATTATGACATACGATGGTTTACTCCCGCTGCCGAGATCAATCTTTGTGGTCATGCGACATTGGCCAGCGCTTACGTGCTTTTCAATTTTCTTGGATATAAGCAGCCATCCCTTACTTTTCATTCCAAAAGTGGCCCTTGATCATAACAGAGACATAAAGAAATCATCTCGATGGACTTCCCTTCATCGGAAGCCCGAGCGATTCAATGATCATCCCGAAGGCCTGTGAGAAGGCGTTGGGCGTAAAGGAAATCGTGGGCGTGTACAAACACCGGGACCTTTAGTTGAATTGAATTCGAAGACGATGTAAGGAAGGCGGCGCCTGACTTTGCTTTAATAAAGAAGTCGGGGTATAAGATCATTATTACCGCGGCCGGCGGGGGACGATGCATCTGGCCGCCCCAAGCGGCCTGATGCGTCCCCAGACTTCGTCTCCCGCTTCTTCGCCCCAACGTTTGGCGTCGATGAAGATTCGGTGACCGGTTCAGCCCATTCACAATTGATCCCGTTCTGGAGCGAAAAGCTGGGCAAAACAAAAATGCAGGCAAAGCAACTATCCAAACGTGGCGGACACTTATGGGTAGAACAAAGAGGTGATCGCGTGCAAATGGGAGGGACCCGTGTTTTTTATATGAAGGTGAGATCAGGATCGCTTAAAATCTATATTACCCCCTTTCTTTTTAGTATCAGGATTTCTTTTCTCTCCTCGAAGCGTCGCAGACTAATAAATACCCGACCCAGTTGTTCATGCTTTTGATTAAATGCGCATTCTTCCGTATTGGGTGAGATAAAAATGACCGATATCGGTCACTTCAGAATATGAAATACTGATGTAATGTTGCAAGCAACATTAAAATGATTCAATGATGAAATGGATCCTTTGGTGTTTCATTCTTGTATTTACGTAATTAAAATCTCATTCTAATTTTTTAAATTAAAAACTGTGATCATGAAGACCTTATCATTTACAAGGCATCGCCTCACCGGAACCCTAATTGCAATTAGTTTTTTGGCTGCTCTTCAATTTTCCTGCAGCAAACACAAAGAAGGATAATAGTTCACCTCTCGTTTCATATCAGCGAAAGCGAGAAATTGGTCATACCAGCATCTGTAGACCTGGCCAGCCAACTTGCCTGGAGGCAACACAAGGATAGCCACGTTTTATGCGGTGGGCGTGCAGAAATACAAGGCCCAGCCAAAGGCGGGAAGCAACCCGGTGACTTATGAATGGGCGTTTGTTGCACCACAGGCGGATCTTTACGATGCAAATAATAACAAAGTTGGCACACATTCAGCTGGCCCTACCTGGCAGTTGTCGGTGCAGGACTCCATCTATGGTCAAGCTTTCAATCCGGCGAAGACTGCACCCAGTCCCGACGCCAACGGTATCGACTGGTTGCTATTGATGCCTAAGGCAGGCAAGATCCCCAACAGGGTTTTTCAAAAACGTTTCTTATGCTGCAGCGAGTAGCCACGGCAGGTGGCAAGGCCCCGGCAACACTGCCTCAGCAGGCGACCGAGACCATTGATGTGCCTTACACTGCAGTGTACAGGTTCACCAAACAGAATCAGTAACGGGTAGGAAGTTTTATTGAATACAGTAGAATTAGAAGGAGCATTATTTCTCCAATAGTGCTCCTTTTTTAGTTGACGAGTATTGATTAAAATAAGTCAGGAGACCGAACTTTGAATCTATGAATAGGATATTATGCCATTCTCAATAGCGTAGCGTATCAACGAAGCAGTATTCTTTACATTAAGCTTGGTGTATAAATTTTTCCGGTGTGAGTCCTACGGTATCAACGCTTATAAATAGTTGCTGGCCGATCTGGGCATTGGTAAGCCCTTCCGCAACCAATTTTAAGATTTCTTTTTGCCCTTTGGTCAATACGGGCAAATGGCTGTTTTTTCCAGCGTGGTTTTATAAATTTTTCCGGCTTCGAAACTAAAATAAAGCACCTCCCTTATTAACGGTCCTTATTGCTTCGATTAACTCTTTACCGGTTAGATTTTTCAGGAGGTACTCCGCTCGCGCCATTTTCCATCATTTTATTCATATAGATCCCTGGTTGATGGTGCTGAGCGCCAACACCATTATTTCTTGTGGTTTGTCTTTATTACCCGGCACAGATCAACGCCATTCATATCAGGCAGGTTAATATCCATTAAAAATAATATCAGCCTTATGATGATTGAAATAATCAAGGCAACCGGAAGCCGTATTAGAAGTGCCGATTACAGCAATGTCTTTTTCGTTTTGTAGAAGCACCTGGATGCCTTCGATCACCATCGCATGATCTTCCACGATAAAAACATTTATCATCTTATACTATTAGTTCAATGTTGACCGTAGTGCCATCGCCGGGTTTTGAATCGATCTGAATCGTCCCATTAAGATAATTAACCCGGTGCTTAATATTGGCGAGACCAATGCCGGATGATTTTTCCAAAACAGCTAAGTCGAATCCTTTACCATTATCTTCTACAGTTATATCATCACCTTATTGGGTGTTTTGGTCAATTGTACCAAAATCTGGCCGGCGTTGGCATATTTAACGGCGTTGTTCACCAACTCCTGGATTATGCGATACACATTAATATCTCCTTTACTACCATAGTTCTCTTTCGACGCCCAGGTTGTTCACAAATGATTCTGGTATTGCTCTGCGTTTGTATAGATTCGCGAAAGTCTTTCACAGCGCTTTTCAGCCCAAATTTTACCAGCGCTTCGGGCATCAGGTTATGGGATACTTTTCGCAGTTCCTCTATGGTATTGTCAAGCTGCGATATCGATTTTCAAAGATGGCCAGGTGGGTTGCGTCCATTATCATATTTTCTTTCATATTTGAAAAGGATATTTTTTACACCCGATAGCATGCCACCCAGGCCATCAGCGGAGATCCTACTTAGCCAGCCTCGTTCGTTCCTTCTTCCTGGCCCTTCAACGATGGCCTCTACGGTCATCAGTTGTTTTTCTTTTTCCAGTTGAGTGATCTTTTGCCGCTGGATGAGTTGCTGTTGCTTACTCATGCACGTTTGTGTATGTTTAAAATTCCGGAAAAGGAGGAAACCCGAAACACTACTGCAGCTAATACTAAAACAAAAATGATGTTTAACAACGATTTTTGCTTCACTATCGCAGCCTCATATTTTTCTGTCACTCTGCAATTGGGCAATTTCCTTTTCTTTTCTTATCATTTTTCGTAAATGGCTGCAAGAGTATTTGCCTGTTTGATATTGGCTTCAATTACTACGCTATCGGTTAAGGACTGTTGCCTGGTGTAAAGCCTGGTAAGCGGCTGATGGGTTACCAGCCTTATTATAATATTCAGCCATCGTCATCAGGGCGATTGGCGATCGTTTCTTTGTGACCGCTTTCTTTTGCCGCCACCATATCCTGCTCGACATATTTCTTTGCTTCTGCCATATCACCTGCCTCCATTTTTAACCGGGCAAGATGATTCAGTACGTTTTTCAATAAGGTCGCTATGCATGAATTTATTGTAGTTAAAATACCGCAATGCTTCTTTTAAAAACATAAAAAGCCGAGTCAGGTTTGTTTTCCTTGTCGTAGATCCTTCCAAACAGCCGGTAATAACCGCCCGTCAGCTGGGTTTCAATCGTATCCGGCATTGAGGGCGTCAATTTATTTACATATAATATCTTGCGTGGACAAGATCATTTCTTTCCAGGTAAATTTCGGCAAGGGAAGAATAGCCCTCGCTCAATTGGTAATATTCAATGGCTTTATCATCATTATTCAACGCCAGGTATATTGACGCGATCCTATCATAGATTCTTTTTTATTTGTTACCAGGCTGGAATCATAATTCTTTAATGCCTCGAAATAATTTTGTAAAGCGGTGTACAGGTTTTCCTGGTTCCGGTAGATCATTCCTTTAAGGTAAAAGCTATAGGCTTTTGTATATTTTCGCCAATGAGTCAGGAGAACCTGCTGGCTACTCTGGATCCCTGAATCAATGTAGGCGATAGCGCTATCAATCTTCTAGCTGACTTTGTGATAATATACACCCTTCCAGACCGAGGCAGGAAGCCTCGACGCTCTTATATCTTAATTTCCGGCTGAGGCCTATTGCTTCTTCCCAGAAAGGCATCACTTCCTTTTTTCTTTTAAAAAACTGCGCAGTTGGCAACTTCGAATAATGCTTTGGCTCGCCCTGTGTCCGGATTGGGATAATGTTTCAGTACTGCAATTAAAGAATCCTTCCGAGTGTTTAAACTGGTTGTACATGTAATCGATCTGTTGCAATGATGGTAGATGATGGAAGAAATACCATAAAAAAGCAACAGGTATTGTCTTTTGAAAAATACATGGCTCGCGGTTGGATGCATAAAGGTTAGAAGAAAACCAGTAAACACCAAGCTTTCAGATAAAATCACCCTTTTACGGTAAGTAAAAAAGGACAAGCTGCGAATATTTGTGACGGTTTCCCTTGATGGCTTAACAAAAATTAAGTGTATGAAGAAAAAATTGATGGCGTTATGTTCTTCACTGCCGATCCTTTGTTCTCTATTTCTCTTTGCCATGCGCCTCGTTGGCTTCAAAGTGTAGGAATCGGTAACAACATCACCCGACCTATCGGCAACGATTGGATATCAGGAATACGAGCAAGGGGCTGCTTTATACCAAGAATGCTACGACATCGGCTATCAATTCAATAGCGAGTCCGGCTAGAGGATTAATGGTCTATGATTCGGTAAAAACCAACTGATGGTAAATATGGGGGACAGCTACATGTCAAAAACTGGCAAACCATCGTTTTCAACAGTGGCTGGAGTCGTGCTGGCAATACCTCCACTAATCCGGCTTCTTTTTTGTCGGTACGACCGATAACAATCCATTACGGTTCCGCATCAATAGTAAATATTCGGGTGAAATAGATTCAGTATTTGCTAAGACATTTTGGGGCTACCAGGCTGGCAGCAGCAACAGTTCGGGATATGGAAATGTTGGAATAGGTTATAAATCCCCGCGATCAAATACGACAGGATCAAATAACATACAGCGGTGGGCGACAGCTCGCTTTTTTCGAATACCACCAGTAGCTATAATACTGCCAGCGGCGCCCACGCACTTTTTAGCAATACTACGGGTTATGGAAAACACGTGCCCAGCCTATCAAACTCTTTATTCAAATACCAGCGGTTTTTCGAAATATGGCCAATGGTAACGCTGCACTGCATTCCAATACCACAGGGAACGATAGTGCAGGTGCCGGTTGTGAAACTCTCTATTCAGAATACAATCGGCAACGCGAATACCGCGAACGGGCTCCAGGCGCTTTATTCTAACACCACAGGCAACTCAAATACCGCGAACGGTGTCCAAGCCGCTTTATTCTAACAATATCACCGGCACTGCAAATACAGCAAATGGAGTGGAAGCACTTTATCGAAATACCGCAGGGACATATAATACCGCCATAGGGCAGTGCCTGCCTCTTTTCCAATTCCGGTTCACTTGGAGATTACAATACTGCGGTGGGAGCTTTCGCTTTAGGGGCAACTACTGGTTCCCACATTTAATACGGCGCGTCGGCTATTTGGCGGGGGCAGGGATACTGATTCTGGGCTACTAACAACACTGATCCTAGGCGCCAATTCCACTGGAAGCTTCGCCGGCCAATTCAATATGGTAGCTATCGGCCAGGGCACGGTTTGTCCCGACAAGCAGCACAGTGAGGATCGGCAATAATGCTACCCTGGTCGGTTGGTGGTTATGCTAACTGGAGCAACATCAGCGACGGGCGATTTAAAAGGATGTAAAGGAAGATGTGAAGGGTCTTGATTTTATTATGAAAACTCCGACCGGTTACCTACCATTTAGACGCAACAAATCTCAGTAAGAACATAAAAAGAAAACCAGGGGAAAAGAATGGAACGAACAAATGAAAACGCGCTGATTGAAAAAGAAAGGTAGTCTTCAGTGGTTTCGGTGCGCAGGAAGTTGAGCAGGCCGCTAAAGAAGTAAATTATAATTTCAGCGGAGTGGATAAACCAAGAAATGAAAATGGACTATACGGACTAAGGTATGCGCGAATTCGTAGTTCCGCTTGTAAGAAGCCGTCCAGGAAGTTTCCAATCAAAACACTGAATTGAAAAAACAATTGGAAGACCTGCAGAAAAGGATTCAAAAACTCGAAGATCATCTGTTACTAAAAATTAATGGTATGAAGAAAAATTGATGGCGTTATGTTCTTCGCTGACGATTCTTTATTCTCTATTTCTTTTGCCACAGCCTTCATTGGCTCAAAGTGTGGAATCAGGACAACGTCTCCCGACCCTTCGGCAATGTAGTTGGATATCGGGAATACGAGTAAAGGATTGCTAATACCAAGAATGACCACTTCGGCTATCAATTCAATAACGAGTCCAGCTAAAGGATTAATGGTATATGATTCGGCAAAAAACCAGTTGATGGTGAGATATGGGAACGGCGGCTATTCACAACTGGCAGACGATTATTTCTAAAAGTGGATGGTCCCTTTACGGGAAATTCCGGCACTGACCACTTCAAATTTTATAGAGTACTGTCTCTAATTCACCTTTGTTGATCCGCGTTAGGAATATTCGGGCCGGTATCGTAGATTCAGCAACGCAAAGTGTTTCATTAGATTCTAGAGCACTTCAATCTAATGGGACAGGCGTTGAGAGATACTGCTATTGGTTATAAGTCGTTAATCACAAACGAATCGGGGTACAGCAACTCAGCTTTCGGATCAAATGCTCTCAAATTTAATCAAACGGGGTCTTCCAATACAGCTATCGGTACGGCTTCATTGCTACAAAATTTAAGTGGTAGTCAAAAATACCGCTATTTGGTGATAGCGCCTCTATTCAAGACACAAGCGGGATTTATAATACTGCAACAGGCTCTTATGGACTGGCAAACAACAGTACTGGGAACCTTAATACGCGTCGATAGAGTGCTATTGCATTGCTCCAAAACAGTACAGGGGAGGGTAATACGGCGATCGGTTACGAGGCGCTGAGATTCAATAGTTCGGAGCGTATAACACGGCGGTCGGGTTAGCAGCCTTAGTAGATGCTAGCGGTAGCATTTCGAATTATAACACCGCAGTGGGAACATCGGCCCCGGCACTTTACGACAAATTCCCAATATAACACTGCTGTTGGGTACTCATGCATCCGCTTTATTATGATGCGGGTTAAGCAATAATACATTCCTGGGAGCATTCAGTGATATAAAATCAACCCGCGCTTTTCAACTGTATTGCTATTGGGAAGACTGTCAACCTGTGCCGGCCCAGCGAAGCGGTGATCGGCAACTCATCTCACCGCGGTTATAGGTGGTTTTGTGAACTGGTCATTGGTAAGCGATGGCAGGTTCCAAAAAGATGTTCATGAGAACGTGGCAGGTCTTGATTTTATCATGCGAAGCTGCGCCCGGTGACCTATCATCTTGATGTCGCTGGAATTAGTAAAAAAATTAAATGAGGGGCAGGGATAAAGAATTGGACCAATTATCAAAGGACGCTATTATACCGCAAAAGAAAAAACAAGATTCACTGGCTTTGTAGCACATGGAAGTGGAACAAGCTGCCAATGAATCGGGGTTTGATTTCGCAGTGGAGCTTGTCAGACCGGAAAATGAAAACGGTTTTTACCGGCTTCGGTATGCAGAGATTTGTAGTCCCGTTGGTAAAGCCAATGCAGGAACAACAGGCAGATGATACAAGACATTGAATGAACAGCGTGAGGCTGCTAAAGCAGAGATAGTAGCAGCGAAACACGGGAACAACAGCAAGAAGTGGCTCGAATTAAAAAAACAAAATAGAAGATCTGCAGATACAATTTAAGAAACTTAAATCTCCTGTTATCAAAAATTAACTGTATGAAAAACTGTTTCAGACCTGCTTGTAATGAGATATTTTAATGCTGTTTGTCACGGCTGTTCCGCTTATTGTTCATTCTCTCAAAATGTGGGTATTGAGTACGGCTAGTCCCGATGCGTTCTGGCCCAATTGGATATTACTCACATCCAGTAAAGGATTGCTCATACCAAGAATGAATACCTCAGCTGTCAGTTCCATCAGCAGCCCCGCCAAAGGATTGATGGTGTATGACTCAGTAAAAGAATCAACTGATGTGTGAATATGGCGTACACAGTCGGTTCCAAACTGGCAGACCATTGCCGCCAACAGCGGATGGAACTTAACAGGCAATGGCGGAACAATTCTCTTCCCTTCATTTTATCGGGACTAATGGACAATAGTCCGCTTCGATTCACGGATCACATAACCGGTGGGCAGGTCAGGTTGATAGCGCAAGCCGGCATGTCTCGCTGGGTTTGGGCGCGCGCGCAAAACAATACTTCCGGTCTCGCCAACATCGCAATCGGCAATGCGGCCATGAAAAGCAATACTACCGGGAGTTTTAATACCGTTATCGGAGATAGTGCGGCCTATACAATGAATGCGAGTGATGAGGAGTGTTTATCGGAAATCTTGCCGGCAGAAACACCACGGGTTTTGCCAGTTGTGCAGTAGCAATAGGTACACACGCTGCCGATAGTAATTGTGCCGCCTGGACAACCATCATTCGGTAATTATGCGGGGCGAAAAACCATACAGAAGGGAATGTAATGATCGGTTCCAGCGCCGGGATGAACACCATATCCGGATATGCGACCTTCGTTGGCGACAATGCAGGCCTGTCCAATACAACAGGATCGCATAACGCTTTTATCGGAGGCAAAGCCGGGTACTTGAATACTACCGGTTTTTATAACACGGCCGTCGGTACCTTTTCATTTTATTCCAATAAAAACAGGAGCAAGGAATACTGCCATTGGAACAAGCTCACAATATTGGAACACGGCGAATGACAACACTGCCCTGGGATTTGAATCCTTGAATCAAAAATACGAGCGGAACCCGGAACACAGCTGTCGGTGCTGTCGCTCTTTACATAATCAAATCAGCAATGACAATACAGCAATCGGCGACTCAGCATTGTATAGCAACATTTCTTTTATGGATGGAATACAGCAATCGGATCTCTATCACTTCGATCAAATACCGACGGGTATGCCAATACCGCTACCGGGTCCCTGGCCCTTTATTCAAATATTAATGGTATTTGATAATACTGCAGCAGGCTATTCGGCCCTTTATTCAAACACAACTGGCAGTTATAATACGGTAAGCGGAGCCCAGGCTATGTCAAGACAATACACACGGGCTCTAACAATACAGCCACAGGAGACGGGGGCCTTTTTGGCAACACTACGGGCAATAATAATACCGCGAGCGGAGCCTATGCCCTGTTCAATAACGTCTCAGGCAATAATAACACAGCCGGAGGTTTTGCTTCTTTATTTTCTAACAACAGCGGTGGTTCCAACGTGGCAATGGGCGATTATGCACTGTACAACAATTTAAGCCGAAGCAACCTTGTGGCAATCGGGGATAGTGCCTTATTCAATAACGGAGTGGGCGCATCTTTTGCAACTGATGCGGTACAAAAATACCGCCATCGGATCGAAGTCACTTTATGCTAATACAACAGGAAGCTATAATACCGCAAGCGGCACTACGGCCCCTATGCAAATACAACGGGTTATTCAAACACGGCCAATGGCGTAGTGGCATTGACTAACAATACAAGCGGGATTTATAATTCCGCCTTTGGGACAAATACGCTTCCAACAAAACAGTACCGGGTCTGAAAATACTGCCGTAGGTGCGGGAGCGCTTGGGTTCAATACTGTTGGTTCCAATAATACTGCGCTTGGATTTCAGGCCGACGTAGCAAAGTGGGGCGTTTACCAATGCCACAGCCATTGGCACAAATGCTCTTGTAAACGCAAGTAATAAGATGCAACTCGGCAATACGATTCTAGGCACCATTGCCACAGTAGGCGGCTATACGATAGCCAGCGATGCCCGGTTTAAGGACAATATCGACGACAAGACACCGGGGTTGAGCTTTTATCATGCAGTTGCATCCTGTCTCTTACAATTTCAACTATAAACGCTTTTGACGATTTTCTGCAAAAAAACAGGAAGGAAAAATAACGGTGCAGCTTATGAGAGACAGCTGCTCGAAAATCTTCCCACAAAGAAATTGGATTCATCGCCCAGGATGTTGAAAAACTTTGTATGGATGGCCATTACACGTTTAATGGTGTGTATGCAACTCTCAGAATGAAAATGACAATTATTCATTGGACTATAGCCGGTTTGTCGTTCCGCTGGTAAGTGCGGCTATACAAGAGCAGCAAGCGATAATTGAAAATTTGAAAAACAGGTTGAGGCCGCCCCATCGGCTGCAATCCATGCCCAAATCGGAAAACAGCAGGTGATCATTGAAAAGCAGCAAGCGCAGATCAATGAGCTGTTGAGAAGAGTGGAAGCGCTTGAAAAAATAAATAAGACTAATTGCGTTGCTATTTTGTCAGTTTAAAGAAACCATACCATCCTGAATTTGCCGGTAAGATTAAATGCAAAGCCTTGTCAATTACTCTAAAAATCTTTCCTTCAATTCCGGCGTCGGTACCATGCATTGTTCCTTTTACCAAACCATTTATATCGATTCCGGGCAATCAGGTTGTAGGCAGCGTCACGGAGGAATTTTGGAAAAATCCAAAGCACTTGTGTCCATTTCAAGTACCAGGGGAGCTTATTGTATAGACGCAATGCCGCATCCGATTTGGAATACAGTTTCCCTTTGTCAACGATCAGGAAAGATTCTAAATGAATCAGGAGAAAGATGCCATTTTTTTAGAGTTTGTTGGCCAAAGGAAGATTGCAATGTTGCGAAAAAGATATTCTTTATTTTTATCCTGCCTGATCACAAAATTGATCATTGCATTGCAGTAGTTGCAAACTCCATCGAACAGAACGACCGGTTTCTCGCTATCCATCTTGCAAAGTTAAGACTGCAATTTTTTATAGCATTAACATTTATACCCGGTTTTGATTTTAAAATAACTTAATTTCAGGTTGCTGACCTACTTCAGTGGAACCGGAGATCGCTTTATATGATAATTGGGTTTTTGTTATCAGCAAAAACATTTCTTCACGCGCAGGATTTTCAGCACTCATTTAGGGTAATTGGCAGAGCAGATGGATTACCGTCCCTCATGAAACACGCGGGTTATGGAAACCTCTGACGGATATTTATGGTTAGCGACGACAAATGGGCATCGCGCGGTATGATGGAAGTAAATTCAAAATGTTTTATTCCTTCTATGCTGATTCCAATACCATTACCGGCAATAATGTAACTGACCTGGAAGAAGACAGGAACAGTCAATTATGGATCAGCAGTTTTTCGAGCGGGCTTTCTGTGTATAATTTGAAAAACAGGAGTATGGAAGCAATGTAGACATCCTACCCCTGATGGAAATCCTGTTTACAGGATCTGTGATCTTCACCTCGATGCAGCCGGCAACATGTGGATCGGTACTATGGGGCGTGGTTTGCTCAGGTTTGATGACAGGAAACATGTGTTTACTCAATACCTGTTAAACAAATCACTCACTGTTGATGGCAGCAATCCCGATCATACAATACGGTGCGGAAGATTGCCGATGACCCGGAGGATAAAAATATCTTATGGCTGGCCTGCATGGATGGATTGTACCGGTTCGATAAAAATGCGGGTCGCCTCACTCAGTTTGAAAATACAAAGCAAGGAACGAAATCGTGGAAGGATAACTGTTTTCACGCGATCTCTTGTAAAAACGAGAAGGTCATCTGGCTTGGTACCTGGGGTGGAGGCGTCGTTAGCTTTGACAGGATCACAAGGTCTTCTTTAGTAATTATCCTTACGACAACAAGAATTACTTGTTGGACAATTTATCAACTAACGTTGTCTTTGATCTTTATCCTGTATCCGATACGTCACTGTATGTGGCTACAAGCGATAATGGTCTGCTCGAATGGAACATTACTTCCCATCAATTTCATCCGGTTAAGCTGCCCGAGACCGGTGCCAATGAATCGGCAGGTAAAACGATAATGGGAATAAGCGTTACCTCCAATAATTGTCTGTGGTTATGCGGAAGCAACAACGTGTATCTTCAAACGGGCGTGTATGGCCGCTTTGGCAACTGGCAACGGATACATACCAGCAGCGGACATGCCTATGTATATAAACCGCTTTTAAACGACGTACTTTGGCTGCCCGGAACTAATAGTTACTGGATGGCCTGTAGCTCCGGTGATGGGATACTTGAATACGACAGCAATTTTCATTTTACGCGATCTGTTTATACTCCCACCAGGAGTAAAATAGAAACGATTTACCGGTGTATCAGAAAGGATGTGACCGGAACAATATGGATGCAGAATACGACGGCTCCCTATTTTTATTATTATGATAAACTGGCTGATCTTTTTGAGCCAATTACGACGAGAAATCTTCCTTCACCTGTCTCGCGGTTTGTCATTGACGCAAAAAATCGCCTGTGGACAGTAATCGACTCTTTTCTTTATTCCTATAATATCTACGATGGGGTAATAAGAAAGTTCAATTTTAATCCGGAGCCAGCAAGTAATTTAAAATTACCGATCACTACTGCAAGAATGGTGATTGACAAAAACAATAAGCTGTGGATCGGAACGAATATAGGGCGTGTGGTCCTTTGATACGAATTCGGAATCATGGGAACATCTCTATCCCGGCAGCCAAAAAACGGGCACTACGCTTGCCGAAACAGACATTGGGGCTATTACTGTAGATGAGGACAATAAGATCTGGATAGCGCCCCCTTCACAGGGAATACAAGTGTATGACCCGGTGCATAAGCGAATTGAAAGAAGTTTTCATGTGAGCAACGATCCTTCATTTCATTCACCTGGGGTCACCTATCTGCAGGCATCGCCAGATGGTAATATTTGGACATGTACTTTACAATGGCCTTGCAGTTTGGCAAAGGAGTAAAGATCAGTGTGGAAATGGTTTTATCAAAGTGATGGATTGATAAAGGACTATGTTGATCAGCCGATCATCATAACGCCGAATGGAAAAGCGTTGCTTGCTCAGTATGACGGTTTCATTGCTTTTGACCCGGGAAACTGGTGCACAATGAATTTGTGCCGAGATTAAAGATCACAGGGATTAATATCGACGGGAATAAGTGGCCAATGATCCATTGCACCAGGATACAAAGATCAGGGTTGGGAGCAACCAGAGGCGAGTTTCTTTTTCTTTTGCTGCCATTGAACCAATATTTCCTGATCGGGTACAGTATTGGTATAAACTGGGTGGATATGATAATGACTGGCGAATCGCAACGCTTACGGCCAGGTGGAATATGGAAGTTTGTCTCCGGGCAATTATACATTTTGTGTGAAAGCACAAAATAGCGATGGGCTATGGAGTACAGAATTGCAAAATACCCGTTGAAGTATTGACCCCGTTCTGGAAAAAAATGGTGGTTCATTCCCTCCTTATTATTAATAATGGTGCTGTTTGCTTATTTATTTTATCGCTACCGTCTTGGGCAGGTTGTAAAGATGCAAGAGATGAGGAATGGAATTTCGCGTGACCTGCATGACGAGATCGGATCTTCTGTAAGTAGTGTGAACAGCGCTTTCGGCGGTAGCCAGGAAGCATTTAGAACAGGGACATCCTGTAAGCAATATGTTGACCCAGATCGGGAGTCGGCCTCAGCAAGCTGGGCAGACATTGACGAACCTGAATATGGAGCCTCGATCCACGTGCTGTGACCTGCGCCACGCCTACATTTAACAGGATACGTAATCATGTCTCAACCCTGTTTGAGTCAACAGGTATTGAGTGTACAGTAGAACTGCCGGGAAGTCCTCCTGGCGGTAAAAGTTGGATGCCGGGTTGCGCCGGGATATTTGGTTGATCTGTAAAGAAGCAATCAATAATATCGTCAACATACTCCGAATGTAAAAATGCGCCTACTGCGTATCGACTGGCAAAACAAAGTTCTTTGTATCCATATTGAAAGATGATGGTAAGGGCTTCGATATCGATCAGGCATTGAACAAAAAAGCAGGAGTGGTTTGAAAAATATGCGGGCCAGGACAGAAAAGTACAAGAATGGGATGTTTAAAGATTGCATCCGGAGCCGGCGGCGGAACAGCGATTGATTGTTGCCTCCCGTGAAAAATAGCCCAAAGATGTAATTGTTACTTTCGAGACATAAACGGTACTTTTGATAACACAAAGGATGACCAGGATCGTAATTTATGAGGATAACCAGCCATTACGGAAATCAATACAATTATTGCTATTGACTCAACCCGGATTTGAGGTAGTGGGGATCTTTTGACCATGCAAATAACGCGGGCGAAGAAATAAAACAATTGTATCCAGACCTGGTGTATACTTGATATTGATATGCCTGGCAGGAAGGGACAGAGGCCGTCTCGCTGAGTCAAAGAAAGTGGTTCTCGCCTCGTAATCGTAGTGATGCATACGTGTGTTTGACGATGACGATAGGTTGTTTGCAAGTTATAATGCAGGCGCCAACGGGTATATCCTGAAAAACTTCCCCGGAAAAATTTCTACAATACATCAATGAAGCAATACAGGGCGGCGCGCCATTTTCTCCATCCATTGCACAAAAGATATTGAAAACATTTCAGCAACCCCTCGCAGCCATTACCCGATAATTACCAGTTAACTCACCGGGAAAAAGAGGTCCTTTTATATTTGGTAAAAGGCTATACCTATAAAGCCATAGGTGGCGAACTTTATATTTCCATGGATACGGTTCGAAAGCATGTATGCCATATTTATGACAAGCTACATGTAAGCTGTGGCAAAGAAGCGGTGAGCATTGGCGATCCGGCAACGTTTGATCTTGATCTCAGTTTCGATTTTCATATTTCAGGCAGAATGGCACAAAGATGTAATTGACATAGCCGTTAATAAGGATCAACTTGCAGTAAAATAACCAATATGAAACTGCGGACCTTAGCTCATCGATTCCTATGTCTCGCTGGCCGTATTACCTCGGAGTTGTCAATCCTTTTCGCAGAACGTAGGTATTGGCACCACATCTCCTCAGCCAAACTGGAAGTAAAAACCCGCTTCGCAGTACCTTTGCAAAGTGAGCTCCAATAGTTTTGCGGATACTTCGAATTTTATTGAGCAATAGGAATACGGCAAACCAGGGAACCGATTTTTCTTCTTGAAAAGTATACGAGAGGAGGGGATTGACATTTTCTTCCCTGTCAGACCTGTCCGCCAACACTTCTTTGAATTCACTGGTTATAAAGCCGAATGGAAACGTCGGCATTAATACATATACCCCCGCTCAACGGTTTGAGGTGACGGTAATTCAGTTTTCAACGGTTTTGTCGGGCTTGGGGCAAGTCCGACTGTCCGGCTTGAAATTGCAGGAGCGGTCAAGCTGCAGGAACAAATGCCTTCGAGTTTGGATCCGGATAGCGGGTAAGAGAAATCAATGCAGGCAAACTCGGCTACCAGGTCTTTACGGCTGATGCGTTGACATTGACTGGCGCCGGCACAAATAATACCAATCGTAAAATTAAGTTGTGGGCGGAGGGAGGCACGACACTGGCCGGATCATTAGGCATAGCCGGTCCATTGCAAGGAATGGAAACCAGATCCGCCGGGGAGGTACTTACTTCAAACGGAGCATCAGCACCACAATGGAAGAGTACCTCGTTTACCAACACAACAAGATTTGCCGCAGATATTCCTTCTTTTCATTCGGAAGTTCACCAACCTATAATTCGATTTATAATTATGATCCGGCAATATTAGTTTTGGACCAACAGGCATTACCATAAACCGGTCTGGCTTGTACCATTTCGAAGGTAGTTTTGGTACCCAGACAATTTTACAGGGGTTCCCCAATTGGTTTTTATATTACTCTGGACTTAATCATTGGAATTACGTTCATGCCAATTGAAAATTACAAACAGCCGGAAAAACCACCTGGTTTCGGAAATTTATATGCTTCGTTGTCGAAATTTAGTGTCGATTTCTATATAAATGCGGGAACCACTGTATCCTTATCGTTGGGCAATGCTATAACCCTTGGCTCTGCAACACTATCCAATTCTTCCAATACCGGCAAGTTAACTGGCTATCTCATCAGTGATTGATAAATGTTACATGGATAAAAATTTGTCCATTCATATTGCAGGGGCTGATAATCTTCTCTCATCTTCTCGGCGCCATTTCCCAATTCGGCTGTACTTTAAATAAAATTTTATGAAGAGATTCCTCACCTGTGTTTTTATTTATTCTTTGTTTGGGTGATCGTTTAATCGCACAGGTTGCCATTAATACAACCGGCGCCGTACCGAATGGAAGCCGCCATGCTGGATATAGAAAGTTCATCGAAGGGTTTGCTCATTCCAGGATGAAGACATCTGAGCGTCTTCGCTATCGTATCGCCGGCAAAGAGATTAATGGTTTTCGATGGTGATCTTGTCGCCTTTGTTTTTATGATGGCGCAAGCTGGCAAGTGGTGGGAAAAATCTGCCTTCGGGAACAATTGTACTGAGCCAATCAGCTAGCGATGCTAACCCCATTATCGGTGCTGGTTTCAGTTATCTTGGGCAGGCAAATTTTGATCAATACCAGGCCGTGGCTGCTACCATACCTGCCAATTCGTGGTACCCGGCATCCGTAGGATTGACGGAAGGACACAGGCAACTTCTATCCAGGCCGGCAATAGAATCGCTATCTGGGGTGGTCAGAAGGATAATATCGCTCTTAATGACGGGGCCTTCTATGATCCTGTCGCGAGATACATGGGAGCCGATACCCACCACGGGTGCCCTTCACCAAGAGTTAGCTTTGCGATGGTGTGGGACCGGAACAGAATTAGTGATTTGGGGCGGTTATGTATTTACAGGTAGCTACATGTATTTTAATGATGGTGCAAGATATAATCCAACCACAAAGACATGGTCGCCATTGGGTGTAACCGGTGTGCCTGTGGGACGAGGTGAATGTGCCTATGGATACAATGCAGCCACATCAGAAATGGTGATCTGGGGTGGTTTTAACGGCCCGCGGCTAACGGATGGAGCCCGTTACAATTTTACGACGCAATCATGGAGTGCAATCAACAATACCGGCAATCCCGGCCAGCTTTTGAATACAGCTTTTCACGATGGGAACCGGCAGGCTGTACATCTGGGGTGGTTATTCTCTTTGCAAGTTCTGCTCAAACCAATAGCGGTTATTATTACAATCTGGCCTCGAATACCTGGACGGCCTTGCCTGTCGCAGGAGCGCCCACTGCCCGTGAGCAAGCGCATGCCGTATGGACGAGGCACGGAATTGTTGATTTGGGGCGAGCATGTCCGGGGCATCCCACTTATTTGAGCAACGGCGGAAGATATAACCCGGGATCGAATACCGTGGCCTTCATTGATTCCATCTGGACCAGTTGCAGAATTGGGCAGTAACGCTGTATTTGCCAATAACAAGATGTTCATTTCTGGTATCAACGGGTCAGCGTTTATGACAATACTTTAAATAACTGGCCTGCAATGAACAATTTCAGTATGCCGGTGATCGGGAACCAGGGCATAGTGAATACAGCCAATGGAATCTTCTTAATATGGGGAGGTATACGGTATCGGGTCGGTGACAGATTATGCTCCGCTTACTATGAAGTGGGGGCGTTATTTTGTCAATGCAACGCCGGTTACAAATAATATACGAAGTGTGCAATCCCAATTATCTGTACAAAAAGAATTGAGACGCTGGAATTATCCCATATTATGAAACACTTTCTGCACGTCTTCGTCCTGTTCTAATTTCTCGATTAATTTGCTGACATCTTCGGCCTGTGCATCATTGAGCGGAACAGTAGTTGTAGGTATCCATTCTACTTCTGCAGTAATGGGAGTGATCCCTTTATCTTCTAATGCCTTCTGCATTTTGCCAAAATCAGTAAACGACGCAGCGAAGCACCAATACAGGTTCGCCATTTTCAGCACTGCCTTCGCTCAATTCTTCGAGGCCAAAATCTATTAATTCAAGTTCGAGATCATCGGCATTCAAACCTTCGGGCTTTAATCTAAATACGCCCATTTTTTGAACTGAAAAGATACGCTGCCACTATTGCCCAATGTACCGCCGCCTTTTGTAAAATGTGATTTTACGTTCGCTACTGTTCTTACGTGATTATCGGTGGCTGTCTCCAGCCAAAATTGCTACACCGTGAGGGCCATAACCTTCATACAGGATCTCGTCATAGGTAGTCATTTCCTTACCCTGTGCTCTTTTAATGGCTGCCTCAACACGGTCTTTTGGCATACCCACGCTTCGTGGCATTCTGAAAACAACGACGCAACGCAGCATTGGTACCGGGATCGGGGCCGCCAGCTTTCACCGCTATCACAATTTCTTTCCCGATACGGGTAAACTGTTTGGCCATGCGATCCCAGCGGGCAAAGCATGGTCGATTTACGAACTTCAAATATTCTTCCCATTTTTAAGTCAAGAGTTAATAGTCAATAGTCAATGGTCAATGGTCAAACGTGAAACATCCAACATCTATCTTCAGGAGTGCAAATTTAAGGCAATGGGGCTAATGAAAAACCGCCCCGCAAAGCGAGACGGTTTTTCATAAAATAATACTTGTCAATCGATAGCGTCTTTCCGTCCAAGCTTTCTTCCAAATACAACTAAATGAATAACAGCAAATACAATTGATATATAAAGAAGTGTCTTGTCTCCATCAAAGCCTAATGTATATTGGTATAATAAACCGGCAATAACCAGCAGGCCACAAAGGCCTAATCCCGTATAGCGGGCTATTTTCATTCCTTTTCTGTTGGTTGTTCCATTGCCTAAGATGACTGTTTTTAGCACCATATACTAAATAAATATCAAGACCAATCAGCATCCAAACCAATAAACGTATCCATGTATCCATTGGCAGAAATACCATCATGAACAAACACGTAGCAATACCAAGGATTGGAACTAATGGAACCAGTGGCGTTTTAAATGCCCTTGGTAGTTCCGGCATTTTTCTACGCATTACCCATACACCTATACAAACCAATATGAAGGCAAATAATGTTCCTATGCTTGTCATTTCACCCACTACTCTTGCCGGCACAAACGCAGCAAAAGCACTCACAAAAGCATAAATAATAGATTGTTTTTGCGGGTGTTTGAGTTTTCGGGTTGACAGCGGAAAATATCTTCGGAATTAAACCGTCTTTGCTCATACTAAAGAAGACTCGGCTTTGCCCCATCAACATCACCAATATTACCGATGAATATCCAAATAGAATGGCTACGACGATAGCACGGTTCAGCCAGGGTAATCAGGTTTAAGCACTCCTGCAGCATCAGTGGTTCCCATATGGTCAATCGCTACTGCTACTGGCGCAATACCATCTTTCCCCGCAAATGTTGTATAGCTTGTAACACCTGTCATCACATGTGCAAACAAGATATATAATAACGTACAAATGGCTAATGAACCTAAAATACCTATGGGCATATCCCGTTTCGGATTTTTGGCTTCCTGCGCTGCTGTGCTCACTGCATCAAAACCGATGTATGCAAAGAAAACTATGGCTGCTGCCCGTATTATCCCGCTGAAGCCAAAGTCGCCAAAATTGCCGGTATTGTCAGGTATATAGGGTTTGTAATTAGCGTTATTAATATATTTCCAGCCGAGGAAAATAAAAATTAGTACAACGGCTATTTTTATTGTTACGATGATAGCATTTACAGAAGCGCTTTCTTTTGTGCCTTTTATTAGTAACGAACTCATTAATACAATAATGAACACGGCAGGCAGGTTGATAATACCACCGTCCCATGGCCCGGATGTTATTTCTGTTGGTAAGTTGAATGCCAAATCCATCTAAAAACTTAATTAAATAGCGACTCCAGCTTATCCCTACGGTAGCCGCACCTACTGCATATTCCAAAACCAGATCCCAACCGATGATCCACGCGATAAATTCACCCATTGTAGCATAAGAATAGGTATAGGCACTGCCTGCAACAGGTATCATAGAGGCAAATTCTGCATAGCAAAGACCTGCAAAAGGCAACCGAAACCAGCTACAACAAATGAAATAGTAATAGCTGGGCCCGCGTGATTGGCTGCTGCCATGCCCGTAATTGAAAATAATCCGGCGCCAATAATGGCCCCTATACCCAATGCAACTAATCCACCTGGACCTAATGTCCTTTTAAAGTGTGAGTGCCTGTTTCCTGTGCTTCGTTAAGCAGAGCATTCATCGGTTTTCTGACAAATAAACTCATGAGTTGGAAGATTGGTTAAGCAATACAAAGTCGTAAAATAAACAATTATTTCATACGGGAAACTATTTCTTTTACACGAACGGTATTATAAACAGGTAAATGTTTTTGCGGCTCGGTATTTTCCGATTTTCGGCAATTCTTATTTGTATTGTTATGGCTAAAAAGAACAGGCTAACCATTTTTATAGTGATTGCAATGCTGCTTGGGATCGGAACAGGCTATCTTGTTAATCAATTTGGGAATGGAACTCAAATAACTTATAGCCCTTCTGAAAACTATTTAGGTCCGGACAAAATTGTACTAGACATATCTGGAAATGAGTGTTGTTCAATCTATCTATGTAGTAAAAGACTCCGGTGCCTATAGGAGAGCGATGGATAGCCTGGGAACCGATTACTGGATCGTCGTTGCGAAGACCAGTAAAAGCTACTCACCATCTATTCTTTCAAAAGCTGCGGGAGCCTCGTTAAAGGGAATAACGAATGCGCCTGAACACGGTACCGCGACTATCAAAGCAATCCGAGTCATTTGCCGACACAATTAGACTTCTAACTACCATCTTCCTTCGTCTTGTTCAAATGATCATCGCTCCACTGGTATTTACCACACTGGTTGTTTCGGTATTGCCAAACTGGGGGATTTGAAATCTGTGGGAAGAGTGGGGGGAAAGGCAATGCTTTGGTTTGTCACCGCGTCGCTCATCAGTTTACTCCTCGGTTTGTTGCTGGTAAACTTCTTCCATCCGGGGACCGCCATCGACCTTAGCAATGCAGATACCGCCGGAGCAAAAGAACTCGTGGGCAAAACACAAGAGTTTTCCTTGCAAAAGTTCGTAGAGCACGTAATTCCGAAGAGTGTATTTGAAGCAATGGCGAACAACGAGATCCTCCAGATCGTTATCTTCAGCATCTTCTTTGGAGTCGCCTGCACTGCCCTAGGAGTATACGCAAAACCGCTTATTCATGCCCTGGAAATTGCTTCTCATATTATTTTAAAAATGGTTGGCTACGTGATGAACTTTGCGCCACTCGGTGTATTCGGAGCTATAGCGGCGGTAATTGCCACCAAAGGCCTTGGCGTTTTTAGCTTTTACGGCCAATACCTCCTATACTTCCTGGTCGGCATTGTTTTGCTATGGGCGATCATGTTAAGCGTAGGCTTTTTTGATTTTTGCGAAATCGTGTTCCTTCCCTGTTAAGACATATAGCACAGCCTATGCTCATCGCGTTTAGCACAACAAGCAGCGAAGCGGTTTTTCCGAAGCTTACAGAAGAGCTGGAACGCTTTGGTTGCAAAGACAAGATCGTTTCATTTGTTTTGCCGCTGGGTTACTCTTTTAATCTCGATGGCAGTATGATGTATATGACATTTGCGAGCATTACAATTGCTCAGGTATACGGGGTGCATCTTGACATAGCCACACAAATCACGATGCTGCCTGTATTGATGCTGACGAGAAACAAAGGTGTAGCCGGTGTGCCGCGGGCATCCCTGGTTGTCGTTATTGCAACCTGTGCTATGTTTAAGATACCACCAGAAGGTATTGCTCTGATACTACCGATAGATCATTTTTGCGATATGTTCAGAACGGGAACGAATGTACTCGGGAATGCCCTTGCCACCAGCGTTGTGAGCAAATGGGAAGGCGAATTGAGTAATGGTGAAACGGCAAAATAAACAGGAAAAGACATTATGGAAATATTCTTATTAGATGCGTTTAAATGGACCGACCTGGTGCAGCCTCAATGGTATGTTGAGCATGGAGGGCTGTGGCTTTTATTGTTTGTAGTATTCGCGGAAACGGGTTTGTTCGTTGGCTTCTTTCTTCCCGGCGATTCACTGTTGTTTTGTTGCAGGTATGTATGCGCATGAAATTCCGGAAGATGGCAAGAAATTGCCGGGGCTCGGCACACAGGTCCTTGACATATTCGGCCTCGGTAGTATCCAGTACTCCAATTATCGATCTGGTGGTATTGTTGGCGTTGATCTCTTTATGTGGCATACTGGGAAATATGGTTGGCTACTGGACGGGCCGGAAGATCGGCCCGGCGATGTATAACTGGCGCGATCGTTTCCTCTTCAAGAAAAAGTATCTATACCAGGCGCACGAATTTTATCAGAAACATGGGGGAGTAGCCGTTATTGGAGCGAGATTTTTGCCAATCATCCGCATTTGCGCCCATTGTTGCAGGTATAGTAAAGATGGACAGGGAAGAAATTTTATTTTTTTAATATCATCGGTTGTGTGACATGGGTATTCAGTATGTTGTTTGGGGATATTTTTTGCAGAAATGGGTATGGCAATTATTTCATTTTGATCTGAAGGAGCATCTCGAGTTAATTGTATTGGGAATCGATGGTGATAACAACTGCACCCGTGCTGGTTAAGATGTTTTCGCAGGACGAAGCAAGTGCCTGGTGATATTAGTACTAACGATTCAATGCCTGATTGAACATGAACCAACCAAAGACTGCTTCCATTCTTAATATTGCAGTGATCTGTAGCTGCATTGGGGTATTTTGTGGATATATATGATCTGCTGCTTTTCACAATCGTGAAAAAGAAAGCATGTTTAGCGTCGGCGCTACTATGGAAAGTATGTTGGTCGATAGCACCAAAGTAATCAATTGGCAGATGGTTGGATTATTGTTGGGTGGTGTTGCTCTGGGGTATTATGGGGATAAAAAGGACGATTGTCTGTTTTGTTTGGCTCGATCATTTTATATTCCATTGCCAATTTCATTACCGGTTTTGTTCATACTGTTAATGAATAGTGCCTATTGCAGGTTTGCATGCAGGCCTGGGGCTGGCAGCCGGTGAATTAGGAGCAGGTATTACACTGAGTGAGTGAGTTTGTTGCCAAAGAACAAGGAGACATCGGTACATCGTTGGTCGCCCAGGTATTGCATTGGATTGGGTGGCGCCGTAGCTGCTTACTTCACTTATCAATTGACAAATGATTGGCGGTTGTGCTATAAGATCCAGGGGTGTACTCGGCGTATTGCTTTTGATATTGCGGATCAGCGTGGCAGAATCCAGCATGTTTAAAGCAGATAAGATCCCAAGAATATTTCCCGCGGCAACTTTCTTCTTTTTTACAAATAGAAAACGTTTTTCAAAAATACCATTCTGGCTATTCTCATTTGGCCTTCCTACCTTGGTATGTGATTGGTATATTGGTAAACCAGAGTGATAAATTCGGAGAGCAGAATTATTTGGCAGCACGACAATTGACTCGGGCCGTGATGCCAAATTATGTTTGCCTATGCAGCGATTGCCATAGGTGATATTGCGGTTGGATTGCATCTGCCAGTATTTTAAAAGTCGCAAAAAGGCCTGCTACTGCATTATATCCTCCTCACAATATTAGCGTTGATCCTGTTTTTTAGTGCGTATAATAATTCTGATGCCCGTATGTATGGCATTTGTGCTTTATTGGGTTTCAGCACCGGATTCTGGGCCATCTTTATTACCATGGGTGCCAGGACAATTTCTGGAACCAACCTGAGGGCCACCGCCGCTACCAGCAATTCCTAATATGGTCAGAGGGGGTCTCTTCCCCTGATTAATATGATGTTTTTTAGGCCTCTTTCAGCAATCATGGAAATGGACGTTGAGTAAAGTGGCATTGTTACGGGAATAATAGTGATGGTCATACACCGCAGTTTGCATTTTACTTCACCGAAGAAACCTATCATAAGGATCTCAATTATGCTTTAGAGACACATGATGATTTGGTAGGTAGTGTCCTAGTTTGAAATTCGTAACGGACTAACGTAAAATACATAACCACAGAGAGCCACAGAGTATTATACACGGGAGAGCCACAGAGAGAGCTTTCTCTGTGGCTCTCTGCTCTTCACTGTGGCTCTCTGCGGCCCCATCTCATGCCTCCTATTTCAAAGTAAGACACTACTGATGATTTGATTCCTGATATTCCGGTAATTGTTATTTACAGCTTGGGGGTCCGTTTGCCCAACTGCTCGGGCGGTGCAGCCAGTTGCTCAAATCCGAATTTTCGCATTGATAAATTCCGGGTAGGTTGGCTCAAATTGCTTCGATATGAAAAAGCACTTCCTTAATAATCCCGACCGTTTTTGTCATTGCTTTTCGCTACTATCAATGATTCCGCAAGGGCGCAGGCAAAACAAAATAACCGACCCATGTATCTTATTGATAGTGGCAAGATGACGCTTGGCTACACTGGAGCCTTGGTTGCTATGGTGGCGACATAAAAACGCAAATATCGATTTACTAGCAAAGAAGGGACTTCAATTCACCAACTTTCACGCATCACCGCTCTGTGCACCTACCCGCAGCATGCTTTTATCCGGTAATGATAATCATGTTGCAGGTATGGGCGCTCTATGTTTCCGGTAAAGGAACTCCGAGAGAAGGTAAGCCTGGTTATGAACGTCACGCTCACCGATCTGAATAGTAACACGTGGCAGAGCTATTAAAGATGGCGGTTATCAAACGTTCATGGCGGGCAAGTTGGCACCTTGGATTTGAAGATGCCCCACTCTCCTTATGCGCCAAGGATTTGAAAAAAGTTTTGCTCTGCTAAATGGCGCAGCGAATCATTTAATAATAACCAGCTTTTACGCTAATGAACCTCCCGCGATACCGGCAGGATAGCCAAAATTGTGCTTTTTCCGGAAGGAAAATTTTCAAAGTTGATGTTTACACCGAAAAAAATGTTAGCATTCATTAAGAACAGAAAAGAGGATAAACCATTCTTTGCATATCTCACTTATGCGCCCCACACTGGCCACTCCAGGTTCCCGCGGGATTATATAGATAAATACAAAGGGTAAAAATACGATATGAGGTTATGATTCTCTCAGGGTGATCGGTTTTAACCAGCAAAAAGCAATTGGGATCATTCCTGCTAATGCTATGCTTCCACCCGGAGACTCACTCGATTAAACCATGGACGCAGCTTTCGGCGGAAGAAAGAAGATTGAATCAAGAAAAATGGAGCTTTATGCTGCTATGGTTCGATAATCTTGATTATCAAATCGGCCAGGTGATTCAATATTTGAAAGCATCAGGCCAACTGGATAACACAGTCATAGTTTTTATGTCTGATAACGGGGCTGCAGCTGAAGATTTTTATAATCTTGCCGGTGGCTTTGGCCCCTTGCCCGCGAACATTATAATAACAGTTATGAAAACATGGGCAAGGCTTCCTCTTTTGTTTCCTACGGACCACAGTGGGCACAGGCAGGTGCAGCACCATTTAAGCTATTTAAATATTTCTCTACGGAAGGCGGTGTGGTAGCTCCCTGATCATTTCAGGAAAAAGATTGGAAAGAAACCCGGAGTTCAAAACACATTCATTAATGTGATGGATCTTGCTCCCACTTTTCTTGAACTAGCGGGTATAACATATCCTGAGGTCTATAACAATAATAAAAATTCCACCAATGCTGGGGGAGTCTTCGCTTTCTTTTTATCATGGGAAAACTAATGCAATCCATAAACGTAACTATGTTTTTGGAATGGAGCATGACGGCCAATGCCTGCTGATAAAAGGAAACTGGAAGATTACAAATATCAGCAGTCCTTTTGATCAAGCTGCTTTTGCATTGTTTAACCTGGCTTGAAGACCTAGGAGAAACGAACGATCTTTCAAGATCAAATCCCAAAAGTTTGAAGAGTTGTTGAAAGAATGGGAAAATTTAAACAGAAGACGGGTGTTGTCGTGAAAGAGAAGGCGACGTAAGTCCAAATGTTGAATTTCTGATTGTTAATGTCAAAATAGTGAAACAATGACAAAGTATCATTTCCCTTCTTACCGTGAAATAAGGGCATCGTATTTGATCTTGCTTGGTTATCCACTAACTTTTCAACCTGAAGAAATATTCAGTCGGGCTGTTTTATATTCGCTGAAATTTGTATGAAGAGAATGAAATTCCTGCTCGTACGTTTTTCATCGATAGGCGATATCGTGTTAACTACGCCGGTAATCCGCTGCCTCAAAAAGCAGGTGCCGGATGCAGAAGTGCATTTTCTCACCAAAAGAGGCCTTTCGCTCTGTTGTTGAATTCAATCCCTACATTGATAAGTTGATTGTGTTGGCCCATAGCTGGGAATTGATGATACATGAATTAAGAGAAGAAAATTATGATTATGTCATTGATCTGCATCATAACGTAAGAACATTGCGGGTTAAGAAAGAACTCGGGAAAAAATCATTCTCCTTTTACAAACTGAATATCGAAGTATATCTACACTTCGATAAAGCTAAACATCCTTCCGAAGAAGCATATAGTGGACCGGTACATGGCCACCGTAAAGTCTTTCGATGTCAAAAATGACGGGACCGGGCTGGATTATTTTATTGGTCCAAAAGATGAAACGCATAAAACGGATATTCCCGCCTCTCATCACGCTGGTTATATTGCCTGCGTGATTGGCGCTGCTCATGGCACAAAAATGGCCATTGGAGAAGTGGAAAGAGTTTGCGCTCAAGATGGATCATCCTGATCATATTAGAGGTAAAGAAGACGCAGAGATTGGGAAGGAAATTGCTTCGGTCGACGAGGTAAAAATTTATAATGCCTGTGGTAAATTTAGTATTAACGAAAGCGCCGACCTTGTTCGCAAGGCAAAGGCGGTGGTGACGCACGATACAGGTTTAATGCATATTGCGGCCGCCTATAAAAGACCGATCGTTTCTCTATGGGGAAATACAGTTCCATCTTTGGAATGTATCCTTACTATGGAGATAATTTCTTGGGAGTTATAGGGGTGCCACGGTTCTAAACCGTGACACGCCCTACGATATTTTACAGGTAAATAAATTATGGTGCCGTCCCTGTTCCAAGATCGGCTATGATAAATGCCCGCTGAAACATTTCAAATGTATGCAGGAAATAAGAAGTTGATGTTGTTGTTGATACAGAAAAAAAGGTTGTGAATCGGGGTCTCGGTGTTCATTATTAATTATTAATTATTGATTATTTCGTGCTGGGGTCTGGGAGGCCTATTGGTCGAAAGAACCGGGAGTCGAGCAATATTAATCACCAGCGTGCCGATTTGAAACCACTCCGTGGGTTAGGACACCAATAATCAATAATAAATAATCAATAATTGATGATCAACCGCGCGCGATCAGAAAATCGCCGTGATCTTTTGCCACCAAAATTCTCGGTTTTGGATCCCTGGGTATACTCGATGTAGGCGTGAATTTCAGCGACAATCTCTTTCTCGATTAGCCTGCTCTTTAACGGGAGATTAATTTGTTCTCCGTGCAGGACAGCCAATTTTGTATTTGTCTTGTTTCAGCAGGTACCGATTCACCACGCAGGTATCTCCTGTTTTTCCTTTAATACTTCAGTTGTCAGTAATCACTATTTTGAAAATATGAAATAATCATCACCACAGGTTAAGCATGCTTTTCAAGCCATGTTTTAACCCTTTCAAATTAATGGCAGGAATGAACTTGTTCCGCCATTGCTCTTCATAGTTTCTCTTTTCCATCTGGTAGAAAAAATATCGGGATTTTTGGTTGTTGCGGTTAACGGGTTGTCTTGCCTTTTTAATTCGGCAATACTGAATCCGGGTATGATCTGTTTTTCTATAACAGGTATGTTAGTGCTTGTCTTCAACTTATTATTCACGCATTGCACCACTGCCTTTCTCACCTCTGTATAAAGATGTGTCGATAGGGAGAAGTCGCTGGGCAGGTTGTTGCCTGTTTTCCCACAGGGAAATAAAGATGTTTCGAACGATGCGTTTGGCATCTTCCGGAGAATTCAATTTGGCCAGGCAATAAGAATAAAGTGAAAAGCCATAACGGCGCGAAAGTTCTTCGAGTGAGGCTGAATCGCCTGTACTAAATTTGTCAATAAGGGTTTGCTCCGGGTAAAATTCCTGCTCATCATAAGAAGTACGATTTAAATTAACAATCCGGATACTGGAGTTGTTTGTCGCAGAATTACGGTGTGAATTATGAATCCAAGTTAGAAAGAAAATTTGTAAAGGCAAGTAACTAACCCATCGGTTTTTTACGAATAGACAGTCGTAGCAATCCAATGTTCATGATAATAAATGAATAGGATTTGTTTTAATTTTTTCAACATAGTTTTCACCAGTAATTTTACGACTGAAGACAAAATCCTAAGAACCAAGATGCAATCCCGCCGTCCAGGCGGGACAAATAAATCACGAAATCTAAAATCCGAAATTCGACAGCAACCCATTCACAATGCGGCTGTCTACCAAATGGAGTATTTCGGATTTCGGATTTTATGTCTTCGTCCCGCCCGTAGGGCGGGATTATTGCCCTTTAAATATTGGTTCTTATTTGTTTCTTGGGTCTTGGGATCTGGTTCTTCCAAAGGCGTAACTTTCAAAAATGGATCGATTGAAGCTTTTATCTCTAAGCCTCTTTTTGTTTATCGCAGGATCATGCATGTCCCAGTCTGATCGTATCTACAGTTTCTTGCGGTCGATAGCATTCGTATTACAATCGATCGGCCCGGTGATTTTTCTGCTCACAAAAACACGATCATCACATTTTATGCCTTACCCAATGGTAACACGACGGAGCAGACAATGGGAAAGAAGATCAGGGAAGGCGATGACTGGCATTTCGATATCCAGCATATAAGGGCACAGACGCAGTTTATCAGGCAACAGCTTAAAGAAAATTTTGTGGTTATTTACCTGGAGAACAATTATAAGAGCTGGCCTGCATGGAAGCAACGTCACCCGGATTTCAAGCAGACTATTCCCCATATAATTGATTCGCTGAGTTCATTGATCGAAGGCAAACAAAGAGATCTATCTCAATGGCCACAGCGAGGGAGGTAGTTTTATATTCGGTTACCTGGCCGCGGTGGATAGGATTCCCTCCTCTATAAAGCGCATAAGTTTTCTTGATAGCGACTATGGATATGATAGCAGTTACTATTCTAAGATCAGGGATTGGCTCATGACGGTTTAAGGGCGCTTGTTTAAATGTATTTGCCTATAATGATAGTGTGGCTTTATTGAACGGCAAAACTTTGTGTCGGCGACAGAGCGGAACCTTGGTACAGGAGCCATGTTTTTTTACAGCAACTTCAACGGGATTTTCTTAAAAAGACGGAGGATGATAGCCTGATTGTTTATAAGACTGCGGAAGGGAATATTCAATTCTTTTTTAAAACCAACCCGATAGAAAAATATTTCATACAGTGCAGGTGGAGTTAAATGGATTTATTCATTCGATACTTTTGCGGCACCCAATACGATTCAAAAAATACAGGTACTATTCCGGGAGGGCGTATGTGGATTTGATAGAATAGTCGAGTCGTGAGTCGTGAATCGTGAGTCGAAAGTGATCAATTATGGTTCCCTGGCGAGAATTAGTCCTTCCGGCATTTCCCGCTAATGTTAGATTGATTCAATTTGTTCTTAGGTTTCATAGTTGAGATTTAGCCGGTAAGGCGGTAAGACGGGAAGAAACGTTTTAGCACCGACAACTTCCCGTGCTTCCCGCCTTACCGGCAAAATACGTTCCGCTCTTCCCCCGTTTTAAAACAACAATCCCCGCATAATAAAAAAGCGGTGTCAAAGACAACGCACCGCTTGCTGATGAATTTATATTCAAGGTTATTCACTGAAGACTGACACCAAAATTCTACATCACCTCACTCAATTCGAGCCAACGCAGTTCTTTTTCATCTAAGGATCGCGTTGCTTCCCGATCCGCAGGGAAAGTTGTTGCAATTGCTCGAGTGGGGTGTTTCCACTATTTAATTTGCCGGTGATCTCTTCTTTTTCCTTTGTCAATACTGAAATTTCTTTTTCTAGCGTTTCAAACTCTCTTTTTCCTTGAATGAAGGTTTTCGTTGGCTGGTTGTAGTCACCTTGCCCCCATCTCCGGCAGCTTTCTCGTTGTTGACTGATGACTGCTGACTGTCGATTGCCAACTGTGAACTGTCGACTGCCGACTGTTGCCAAATTCTGTACTGCGAATAATTTCCGAGGAAGTCCAGGATCACTCCTTCGCCTTCAAACACAAACAAATGATCTACGAGCTTGTCCATGAAATAGCGATCACGTGAGAAACAATAACTAGGCATCACCTGGAAACTCAGCCAGGGAAATTCTCCAGCACATCTAATGTAGGAAGATCAAGATCGTTGGTGGGTTCATCAAGTACAAGGAAATTGGGATTGCGAAATAAGATGGATAGTAGATGCAGTCTCCTTTTTCTTCCCTCCGCTGAGCCGGCTTATCGGAGTGTATTGTTTGTCCAGGTCAAATAAAAATAATTCAGAAACTGGGATGCACTCATTGACCCTCCGCTCGCCCAATGGAAAACTCTCGGCGATGTCTTTAACAAACTCAATCACTCTTGGATCACCCTTTACGATTAGTCCCTGCTGCGAATAGTTTCCAAATATCCACTGTAGTCATGCCGACGTTTACTTTGCCACTATCGGGTTGCTCAATGCCGCCTGCAAAATATTGACAAAGGTTGATTTTCCTGCGCCATTTTACCAGCGACACCGATGCGTCTCGCCTTTTAAAGTATAATCAAAGCCTTTCAATATTATCTTATCGCCATAGCTTTTATAAATCTTCTTCAATTCTATGACCTTGCCCCCGAGGCGGTTCATCTTAATTTGTAGTTGTACACGTTGGTCATCTATCTTTTGCTTGGCTCTTTTTCTATTTCATAAAAGTTATCCTGGCCTGGCTCTTGCTCTTTGTTGTCCTGGCTCTCGGGCTGCTTTCTCATCCATTCCAATTCTTTGCGATAGGTGTTTTTGCTTTGTCAATGCTTGCTTGTTCATTATCCAACCTGGCAGCTTTTCAAGGTAATTTTTCATAGTCGCCCGGTATAGGTACAGGTTATGCTGGTCAAGTTCCCAGATCTCGTCTACAAACGGCGTCGAGGAAGTGAGCGATCGTGTGTAACGAGAAGCAAGGTGACATTTTCCTTATCGAGATAATGTTCCAGCCATTCTACCATGTCGACATCGAGGTGATTGGTTGGCTCATCCATCAACAGCAACACATGTTTATGCTCAAGACCCGATATCGATCAGAGGGTCTTGGCGAGAGGCAACCCGCTTACGCTGGCCACCACTAATGTATTGACGACCTGGTTGAGGTTGATGAATATTCAATCTTCCCTGACTTGTTTCACTCTTGCATCAAAATCCCAGGCCCCGAGCTCATCCATTTTGATGATGGCACGACGTGAGTTTTGCCGATGTCATTGTCCTCACTTGCCGCTTCATATTCTTTAATGGCATTCAAACAGGATGATCATGAAAGAAAATGTTGTCGGCAATGGAGCGATCTTCCCGGCAAATACCGGTTCCTGTTCAAACAACACCACATCCACGTCTTTATTGACGCGGTATTTTCCTTCGTCGGTGGTTTCTTTACCGGCCAATATACTTTAATAGGGTGGACTTGCCTGAGCCATTACGGGCTATCAAAGCAATCTTGTCCCCCTCTTCGATATGAAAGGAGATATGCTCAAAAGGGTGATGCGCAGCTTTTTGGTCAAATCGTCAGCAGATACGTAATGCATACAGTGCAAAAAGATAAAGAAGCGATTAGGTCTTTTGGGACCTATAAATTTTGTTGGCACAGTTTTTTTGAAGTATAGATTACAAAAATCGCTTTGCACATGGCCAAAAACAATCTCGGTGAGCAACCATTTCAAAAAAATCTAAAATACTGCCTGCTGCATTGCAGGAAGATAGACCCCAACATCCAGGAGACGAAGGAAAAATCGTTGAGGCCGTCGTGCAGGACAAACTTTCCGCGAGCAGCGCACACCGGCCCGTGCTTACGGCCTTGTATAAGTTTATGAACAGATGAAGGGTTGCCAGGCATTAATCTCGAACAGTGGATACCTCGATTGGCTAGGAGCCTTTTTTGAGGGCAAAGAGAAACGGCTGGGGATAAAGTTGCCCATTACTTCTGCAGATGTCTGGCAAGGAAAGAATCTTGAAAGAATGATGGAAGACATTGCTGATGTGAAGCGGTGGCCACTGTAAAAGAATTCGGTCAAGCTTCACTTTGACTTACTGGTATTGATGGAATTCGGTCCTTCATGAAAGATCAGCGGCATCACGCGCTCGATCTGCTTGCCCGCAGCTATGAAGATGAGGCGATATTTTGAATGATGAAGCGCTTGACAGATCGCTCAAATAAAATGGAAGGCCCGGAAATATCTGGTTTATGCACCGGATAGAGAAACCAGCTCTCAAAAGGCGATGAATCCAAATATCCCTAAGAACCTGATAACATAAATCAGTAAACAGATCGCGCTGTAATCAGCAGCAACAACCATATTTTATATTGGTTCCAGCGGTGAGTTGATTTGGAATGAAGGACAAAAGATCTGATATTTTCCAGGGGTAGAGGAATCCATGTTCACCTTCATGAGCCTTGCTGACAAAGGGTTTTGCAAAATTTAACGGCAGGTTCCGGCAAGTTTTCAACACCGACTCAACTATTGAATTATTGATATCTCTGTCATTAAACGCATTCAATTTCTCAATCACTTCATCCGACAAAATATTGATTGTTATATAGGAATACAAACCCTGCTGATCCATTCGGTGCACGTCTAGTCTTGCGAACGTATTGATGCTCACAGCTCGATGCATTGTTTCAAGACAGTGACCGGGGTAACCGGCATCACCGACGGTTTTTTGTACATCACCTGGTCATACCATCTTTGCTGCAGGTAATGCGCCTTTTTAATGGACTACTCAACACCTCATATGCTTCCTTTATCAACTCAAATTGTGAGGTGGCATAAGGATCGTTACCATTCTTATCCGGATGAAATTGATGAGCAGAGCCGTCTCATAGGCCGAACGGATTTCCTTTAAACTGGCAGAAGGAGGAAGGCCAAGGATGGTATAATAATCTTTTGTTTGCAAGAGAGAGGCTGTTAACCATTAGCTGTTAGCTGGCTATGGGCTACCGACTACCGGCTATTAAGGTATTTTTCCAAAAATCAATGTACGCTGCCGAGCCAGTTTCGCGGCTGCTTCATTGTGCCGGGTAGGTGCTGTGTCATTGTGGAACGCATGGTTGGCTCCTTCATACATATACAATTCATAAGTGATATTGTATTTCTTTAAAGGCTTCTTCATATGCTACGGTATCCCGGCATCAATCCTTTCGTCCAGGGATCCGTAGTGCAATTGAACGGCTGCCTTGATTTTCGCCACATCTTCAGCCTTGGTTGACGACCATAGAATGCAACAGCTGCTTTTAAGCGTAGAACATTTACAGCAAGATCATTACTCATACCACTGCCCCAACAGAAGCCTACACAGCCATACTTTCCATTACTATCTTTTCTCGTTGCTAAGTAATCAAAGGCCTTGATAAAATTTTGCAGGTTATCCTCAGCTTTCAGTTGCTGGAACTTTGTCCTGGCTTCGTCTTCACGGCAGGTGCCACCCAGGCGCATTTGGCGCTACGGCGAGGATAACCGGCCTCTGCTGCCCTCCGGGTTACATCTTCAATATGCGCGTTCAATCCACGGTTTTCGTGAATTATAATCACTGTGGGATATTTTTTTCATCCTTCGGCCGGGCTACATAGGCTTCCATATCACCATTGACTCCTGGATATTTTATCCTTTCCGTGAAAAGATCGTCATCGGAGGTGACGGAGGCATGGGCCTGGTTCACCTCAATCATCGGCAACATATCGCGCAGGGCTGCGGCGGTGCTACCTGTAAGCATTGCAAGGCGACGCAAAAAATCCTGCCGCGTCAAGGTTTATGAGTGTACTCATCGTAAAGATTAATGATGCGCTGATGCATAAAGTTTATTTGAGGGAACTAAAGTTAAGGGATAAGAATGCAGTCGATAGCGAGGTAGTCAGTAGCCGGGAGCCGGGAGTCGGGAGTCGATAGTCAGTAGTTAATAGTGAACTGTCACACTGGTTGGCGGGAAGTGAGAAATTTCGGTGATATTAGATAAAACTGATATAGGATAGGGGTTCGGTTCCCAGGATAACGTTTTGCTAACATTGGAAATAAAATATCACAAAATTTTGAAAAACCAGGGGAGGGGGCGAACCGCATGGCATCAAAATAGCGTCATATATTCGTTACGCAAACGATTGAGTTCACTATTGGCAACTACAAATTCTACTGAAAGAGTGCTTAACAATTGCCTCCTTGCATTTATAATAATCTGGCAGTTCGTGGCGAAATAAACTTCCGCCCAGGTCAACGTCGATATTTCTTATCAAACCTTTTATGATGAGCTGGTGAGCCTTACGGTGAATGGATCGATTACCGGAATACGGCTATGTATGGGTCACCCAGCGAGTCTGAAGGATTTATGCCCTATGAGACCAATGGACATTGGGTTTGGTCAGACGAATATGACTGGACGTGGGTCTCAGACTATTCCTGGGGCTGGGCCCCATTCCACTCGGTCGCTGGTTTGATGACCCTTACTACGGTTGGATGTGGGTACCGGGGTATGAATGGTCACCTGCATGGGTCGCCTGGAGAGATGGCGGTGACTATTATGGATGGGCTCCGCTAAGACCGGGCTTCAATATCAGCATTGGATTCTCAACATATAGTCCACCGGTCAATTACTGGTGGTTTTGCACCACGCAGCTATGATTGCATCTCCGCGAATTTGGGACTATTGTGTTGATCGCAGCAGAAACGTAACGATCATCAACAGTACAACTATCATTAATAACTACAATCGCAGGAGTAACATATTCCGTGAGTGGTGGCCCGCGTCGTATGGATGCGGAAAGATATGCCGGTCGGATCAATCCCGTGCGTTTTCGTGAAGCATCGGGTCCGGGGCGAGCACAGTTCAGGGGAAATGAAGTGTCGGTATATAGGCCAAGAGTCGAGCGAAATAATAATCGTCGCTTCCACCAGGAATTTTGAACAATATGACAGAAGCCGCGGACAAAACAATAGTGGTTTTGTGAGAAGAGGTAATGACAATTCTCAGAAAAAATGGTAATAACCTGCCTAACCGGGACAATAATCAATTGAAAGAAGAAATGATAATGCCCAGCCTGGAAATAACAACAATAACGACCGCGCTGAACGCAGGAATACTTTCGACAGACCGAATGATCAGCAGCGAAATAATGACAACAGAAACATGGATAGAAGGGGAGGTTTTGACAGGAATAATAATCAGCCTTCCAATGATAACAGGCAGGACAGAAGGAATTTTGGAAAGCACCTGCACAGCCGCAGTCAAATCATCTCAGCCCAATCAAGGAGAACAAAGGCGTGACTTGTTTCAAAGGAGAAACAATGACCAGCCGGTTCAAAACCGCGGAGAAATGAGGAAACGACAATCGTTTCAACAGGCCTCAACAAATGGAAAGCAGCAACAGCAACAGCAACAGCCCCAGCCTCAGCCTCGTCAATTCGAGAACAGGCAAATGGAGCGTCGGCAGTCATTTCTCAGCCCGAAAGACAGCAACAGCAACAGCCTCAGCCGCGTCAGTTTGAAAACCGGCAGATGGAAAGGCGCCAGAGTTTTTCTCAACCCGAAAGACAACAACAACAGCAGTCTCAACCCCGGCAATTTGAGAATCGCGGTGGCGGCAGCAATCGCGAGCAACGTGGCGGCAATGATAACAATAGCGGGGGCCATGGCAGAAGATTCTAATTCGCCCACAAATATGTATGAAACAAAGAAGACCCATTTTGGGTCTTTTTGCTTGCTGAGTACAGATTGCAAAAAATGATTTAGGCTTACTGTTCGAAGTGCTTTGTCATCCTCATCTTCACTGTCCAGGCTATAAGAATTGTTTTCTTCGTCTTCTTCGCCGATTACCTCGTCCTTATCATCCTCTCTCACTGCCGGGAACGTCAAGGTCACTACCGCTCACATCCGTCCCCTCATTGAGCAATTCGCCATCTTCATCCCGGTCATCGAGCTGAGCATCTTCCAGATTGATATCATCGACCACCGCACCTGATTTTTCTGCGGCGTTTTTGAGATCGCGTCTTTCCTGCGCGGTCACGTTTGACTTACCGGCGATTTCATCTTCTTCATCAAATATCGCTGCCCCTTCTTCGTCATCCGAAGAGATCGTTGTGTCTGCAAACTCTTTGAATTTTGGCGGATGAATGTGTCCTGGCCTGGGATATCCTCTACACCGGGCAAATCAAATTCGCCTCATCAGGTTGAAGATGCTTTTTGTCATCTTTCGTTTTCATCCAAATCTTTTGTTACTCTTAGAAGTTCTTTTGGCTGTTTTTTCATAATTAAATAATTTAAGTTTAAAGAAATCAGAGCGGTCGTCATTAGCATCCAGTAGTATCCAGCATCCAGTATCCAGCATCCAGCATCCAGCATCCAGCATCCAGCATCCAGCATCCAGTATCCAGTATCCAGCATCCAGCACCCAGCATCCAGCATCCAGCACCCAGCATCCAGCAACTCCTTCTTAGCCGCCCCACCATTGCAATTATGTCCTTCGTCACTATTTCTTTCTCGCTTTGGAGATGATATAGAGAATGACTACGATCGCAAGGCCAACCAGAAAAAAAGCCCACCACATGCCTGCTTTTAAAGATTGTCTCCACAGCACCGCAACCACTGAGCACTACTATTGTAAATAAAAAGCAGGAATAACGTCCTCGGTAAATTCATAATTCAATAAGTTTAACTCCTTCTATTGAATTTCAAGTATTATACCATTTTTAAATGGCTGGTAGCGCGTTCACATTCCGGGTAATTTAATTCCCGCTGCTTTCAAATCAGTGATGAGTTTTTCCCGCAGCTACATAACCTCGTATCATAAAAGCCATGAGCGTTTATCCAAACGCTTGACCAAAAGGGCGTATTTGTCATATTCGATTGATGACATGCCAATGCGGGGTGGTGGTTCTGCCAATACGTGTTCGGATGGACGCAAAGAATCTTGCAAAACTTTTATTTGTGCAACGTCTACGCCAAAATTGAATTTCAACTCGACGTCGAGTCTTCTTTTCTCTTCGCGGCTGAGGTTGATGATGACGACATTGTTTGATAATTGCCCATTGGGAATGATGATCGTTTTATTGTCGAATGTCAATACGGTTGTATTAGAATAGCTGGATAGAAGTGACCATGCCCTCCTGGCCTTGTGTGCTGATATTATCTCCGACACGATAAGGACGTAACAGCAAGATCAGGATACCGCTGACGAAATTTTGAAGCGTCCCGGAAAGCGCCAGGCCGACAGCAACTGTCATACCCGCGATGATGGCTGACATAAAAGTCAATTGAATGCCGGCTACCTGCATGACGAACAGCAGCAGTATGATCTTCAGAGAAATCGAAATGAGGTTTTGAAGAAAAATGCGGACCGATGGATTGATTTGGCGAATCAGCAGACCTTTCCTGATCCACCGATTCAGAATGCGAATGAACCAGAATCCGACGAATAAAACCACAAGCGCTGCGAGTATTTTAGGCCCGTGAAATAGTATCCAGTCAGACGCTTCGTTATAAAATTTTCTCCAGTCCCACTTCATAGAGGGTTTTTTCACTAAACAGGAAGACTGTAAGAAAAATTATGCCGGAAGAGTTGGAGTTTGCTCAATTTCTGAATTCCTGGCTGATCATTAAGCCATAAAATCCTCCGTCCTGGATACCGATGCCCACTCGTTTGAATGCCGGATTCATAATATTGGCCCTGTGGCCGGGAGAATTCATGAGGTTAGTATGGGCGATTTCCAATGTTCGAGGCGAGTGCGAGATTTTCGCCTGCGGTTGTGAATTTCAAATGTGCGGCTCTCATCCGGTCGAAAGGCGTTTTTCCGGCCAGGTTCACATGGGCGAAATAACCTTCTCAAACATATCCTTTGAGTGGGCCCTTCCCACAACAGCTTCGTCAGGATCTGCTTTGAGCGGTTGCAAACCTTCTTTAGCCCTTTCCTTATTGATCAATTCCAGCATCTGGGTTTCAAGATCGGTCCTGACCTCCGGGTTGTCATGAAGTGAAATGCAGATCTATCTCTTCTGTGTGGATCAGGGTGGCCCGAAATGCTATTCATGGTTTGGCGGACCGCCTGATCAAAGACAGGTGCGAGTTTTTATTGGCCCATTCTGCCTGCATCGACAGCGTGCGGGCTATCTGGCTGTGCTGTGTCTCCTTGGTAATGCTTTTCTTTAAGGGAAGAGCGAGAAGGAAGGCGGCGATAATGGTTGCACAAATGACACCATTAATAATTCCGGGAATGATCCCAAAGAAGCGGGTTGATGGAACCGTCATTGGTTTCCTCGGAATCCTGTGAACGATGCGTCTGACGACCACACCAACCAGGATGCGGGCAATGGTTGTGGTCAGGATGAATGCGAGCGGCAAGAGCCAGGCTCCAAGGTTTACAATTTTGTCAAGACCGTTGGCAGTGTAGGGATAAATGTTATATCCGATTAAGATGCTGCTGATCCAGGTAATTAGATCTAATGATCCGTGGATGAATCCTCTTCGCCATCCGCCCCAGGCAGCAATTAACAATACAACAACAAGGATAAGATCGACCCCAGTTCATAGTGGACGTGTAATACTTTTAAAACGCAAAACCTGCCGCGAATTATATGCGTTAAGAAAAATTTATGGTATTACATTAGTTATAGGGAAAATTTTAAGAAGTAAGAGGGTGGCCAGCCCGAAACTCGAAGCTCGGAAACCCGAAACCCGGAAACGCGAAGCAAACGCGCAGCTATTTAATAGCTGTTCGTATGTCGGGTTAGAATTATCTTTTTTAAAGTAATTCATTTGATAATTGATAAAAACTCAACAGCATTTGCTGGGATCAATTCAGAAGACATTGAACTTGAACAGATAGCTTCTGATTCGTTTTGATGTTATTACGTTTTGCATAACACAAACAAGTAAAAACTACGAGTAATCGTAAGGAAAATTTTCTTTTAAAAATGCTGGGTATTGCTCAAAAATGTACTATTTTAACCGTTCCATCCTATTTAAACCTGTTAAGCCGCTATGAGATACGTTTTGCAATTATTGCATCAAAGTCGCCAGTATAGGATCAGGCTAACCGGTCTGTCAGACTTCCTAAAACTATTTCCCAGGAATGTATTTAGTTTCTTAAACAATATTAAAGGCATTGGCGTTACCGCAGAAATGAGTTCTGTAGAGAAAAGCAAGCTCGGCATTTTTAATCATCTTAACTTTTTCAGTTCATCACCGGTATTCTTGTCCCTGTAATTGGTTTAGTCCAGGCCGATAAATTTCCAATCACCGGCTGGATCACGATTTGCCTGCCCGCCCTGGTCAGCGTTTTGGTTTTAGTGTTGAATTACTACCAAAAACATGAGCTGGCGCTGTTGACCTATTTTGTTCTTTACCCATTTTTTATCTGTATCAATTATATTAATGGGATCAGCCTGGGCATAGAGCTTCATTTATATTGTATGGCATCCCTCTCGGTTTTCTTTATCCAGGATATAGGTTATATGATCTTTTCGATCAGTTTTTCCATGGTCAGTTATTTCTTTCTATCCGTGATTTTAAAGAAATACCTGTTCCAACTGGAGCATATTAATTTCATTGCCTACCTTATCAACCAGGCCCTGGCAATCGTTTATATTTTTTATGGATTATACCTGATCAAAACAGAGAACGCTAACTATAACCGGGCGTTGCATCATACCAATGTAGAGATACAAAAGCAATCCAACCAGTTGAAAGAACAGGCTAATGAGCTCGACCAGTTGAATACACTAAAGAACAAGTTGTTTTCGGTTATCTCACATGACCTCAAGGCGCCCATGTATGCTTTGCGTAACCTGTTTGAAAACATGCATAGCCAGGATATGCCCGCCGACGATATAAAATCGATGGTACCTCGAGATCAAGCAGGACCTCAACTATACCGTGAGCCTTGATGGAGAATTTGTTGGGCTGGGCCAAAAGCCAGATGCAATCATATGCAGTGAAAGCGCATGCCGTCAATGTGCGCGAGCTTATCGATGATGTTATGAACCTATTACATAGACAGGCCGAGGCTAAGAATATCCGTATAGAAAATAAAGCGAAAGGTCCCGTTCTCGCATGGGCCGATGCCGATATGATCCATTTGGTGCTACGTAACCTCATTTCAAACGCGATTAAGTTCACTCCCTGTGGTGGGCGCATTTATCGGCGCTGCCGAGCTCGACACATTTACTGGAGGTATATGTGCAGGATTCAGGGAAAGGAATTGGTCCAAAAGAATTAAGAAAAAGATCAACAACGAGGAATTTTATACCACCAATGGTACAGCACACGAACAAGGTACGGGGCTTGGGTTGATGCTGTGTAAGGAGTTTTTAGCGAAGAATGACGGTCACCTGCGGATCGAAAGTGAAATAGGAAAGGGGAGCACTTTTTCCTTTACCCCTGCCACTGTCTTAGTAGTTTAGCCCTCCAAATCCTATAATTCTTTGCAACCCAGTTAGGTACAGTTTTTGTCAGAAACACTATTGTTGGGCAAATTCCGGAGCCGATTTGCTTGCACCTAAAAAAATAATTATTTACTTTGTTCTCAGATGGTTCCCGCCATTTTCCTTCGCCCATAGGACCTCAATCTTAATCCCTTTAAAAACTAATCCCAATTTTCCATGGACCCAAGATCAAATGGGAAGATTGTTCCTGATACTGGCATTCGTGTGTCCTGCTATCTGCATCGGACAGACTCAGTCATTTACCGTGGATGACCTGGTTAATCTATCGTCTGTGCCACCTCAGAATTTCGACGACTATATTGTAAGAGAAGGGTTTTCCCGTCAAGAGAAGAAGTATCATCGATAATGTGATGGGCTATACTTTTTATAGCCCCCCGATATAAAGGACAGCATTCCGGTCAATCGCAGCATTAATCTTTATAAGAATGGAGATACATGGTACGTTGCACTTCACACTTCTTCGCAGGACGAATTTAACTCCGGGCGAAATCGGCTAAAGAAAATGAATGTACATGCGGATGCAGGGAAAGAGCTAGCTGATAAGGCTACACTGCTCTATCAACGAAGGGCGATTACGATCCGGGCAAAAGTAGATGCTGAGGAAAATGACGAGGATTATACATTCGTGTTGTCAAGAAAGGATATACCCGACCCATCGAGTGTGCGATATGCTGAGGACCTGTTGAAATTTGATTCGCATGAATACCTGGCCGCCTGCTTTGGGGAAAACAATGTGAAGAAGGATGTCTATATTTTTCTGAAACGGAATCAAAAAAAATGCTCGATCCTTTTTCCTAATAGCAATGAGCAGGCTGTTTTTATATGGGATGATGAAAACAACTTTCGCAAGCTCTCCTACGTTCTTATCAGTGGGACGCTTTCCACTCCTGATGCTGATCAATACAGTGGCAGCTATGGAAATAATAAATGGGAATTAAAGAACGGTATTTACCAGGGCATGCGCATCAGCGATCTGTTGCGCCTGAATTCCAATGACTTTAAATTTTTTGGCAACCGGTCCGAATTCTCCATGATGGTCGAGCCAAAAGTGACGGGTAGCATCAACTTCAAATGGATCGGTATCGGGTTAAATTGTTTTGACTGCGACAAATCGCTTCTTCTCGATAAACAAAAAGTGAGTGCATCAGACGCCGTAGACAATAACCTGGCATTGCATGTTTCCTGTATTATGATTAAACCCTAGCTGTTAGCATCCAGCATCCAACATTCAACATTCAACATCCACCATCCACCTCACGCCTCCGCCTCCATATAACTTTCGATCGGTTCGCAGGTGCAGATCAGATTCCTATCACCAAATGTGTTGTTGACTCTTCCCACAGAAGGCCAGAACTTATTCAAGCTGACATAATATAAAGGAAATGCCGCCTGTTGCCTGGAGTAGCCATGTTTCCATTCATCGGCTGTAACTACAAACTGGGTATGAGGCGCATTCTTCAGCGGATTGTCCTTCTTATCGGATTTTCCTTCTTCAACCGCTCTTTATCTCGTCGCGGATACTCAACAATGCATCACAAAAGCGATCCAATTCAGCCTTGTCTTTCGCTCTCCGTTGGTTCGATCATTATGGTTCGGGTACCGGGAAACTCATCGTCGGAGCGTGAAAGCCATAATCGATCAAACGTTTAGCAACGTCTTCTGCTTCCACTTCAGCCGTTTTTTTGAACGGGCGCAAGTCGACAATGAATTCATGAGCACATTGTCCATTATGATTCGTATAAAGGATGTCGTACTGTCCCTGTAATCTCGCACGCATGTAGTTTGCATTGAGAATCGCATATTCGGTCGCAGCTTTGACGCCTTCATTGCCCAACATTCGGATATAGCCATAGCTAATGAGAAGGATGCTCGCGCTGCCGTAGGGCGCGGCGGCTGACATGCCGCATCAGACCGACTCTAAGCGGCCTGATCGGTCGTGCCCCGGCAAGAACCTCGGCAAGATGCTTCTTCACGCAAATCGGCCCCATGCCCGGACCGCCACCTCCATGTGGTATCGCAAATGTTTTGTGGAGATTGAGATGACATACATCGAGCGCCGATCAATCCGGGGGCGGTCAATCCGACCTGCGCATTCATGTTCGCGCCATCCATGTACACTTGCCCACCGTGTTGGTGAATAATATCCGTGATTTCCTTTATTGTTTCTTCATACACACCATAGGTACTCGGATAAGTGATCATAATGCCTGATAAATTGGCTGAATGTTGAGATGCCTTTGCTTTGAGGTCCTCAATATCTATATAACCATTTTCGAGAGCTTTGACCACTACAAACCTTCATCCCGGCCATAACTGCAGAGGCCGGATTGGTGCCATGCGCGGAAATCGGAATGAGCATCACATTGCGATGATGATCTCCGCGACTTTCATGATAGGCCTTGATGGATAACAGACCGGCATATTCACCCTGGGCGCCGCTGTTCGGCTGGAGGCTGCACGCATCGAATGCGGTTATTTCACACAAATACCTGCTTAATTCATCAATGACATATTTATATCCTCCGTCTGGTCGGCCGGGGCGAAAGGATGAATGCTGCTCCAATGTTGCCAACTCAATGGGATCATTTCAGAGGCTGCGTTGAGCTTCATAGTACAGCTTCCGAGAGATCATTGATGTATTGAGTGAAAGGTCCTTATTCTCGAGTGACTTTATGTAACGCATCATCTGGCTCTCGCTGTGATGGGTATTAAAAACGGGGTGTTTTAGAAAAGCCGAACGTCGGGCCAGCGTTGCGGGGATATGATCCAATTCTGCATCCTGGTTTATATCAAATGCCACAGGGTCCCGATCGTTCTCGAAGCAATTGATCAGGTCGTACAGATCTTCAAGCGCAGTGGTCTCATCGAGTGAAATGCCGATATGTTGCTGATCTATATAACGAAGATTAATAAGCTGTCGTTTCTGCTTTCGCTTTTATCGCTTTTATATCATCCACCCTGACGGTGATCGTATCAACGAAGTTGTCAGATACCAATTCAAAACCTCTGGTTTCAATCGCTTCAGCAACAGTTTGGGTAAGCAATGCCACCCGTTTCGCAATGGTCTTTAACCCATGTGGTCCATGGAACACGGCATACATTGCTGCCATATTTGCCAACAGCGCTTGCGCGGTACAAATATTCGAAGTAGCTTTTTCTCTTTTGATATGTTGTTCTCTTGTTTGCAGGGCCATTCTCAATGCACGATTGTTCTGCGCATCAATGCTCACACCAATGATCCGACCTGGCATGTTGCGTTTGAATTCATCTTTGCAGAAAAGAAAGCGGCATGAGGGCCACCATAGCCTAGCGGAACTCCAAATCGTTGAGCGCAACCTACTGCAGCATCAGCACCCAATTCACCGGGTGGAGTCAACAGTGTCAGCGCAAGCAGATCAGTGGCCATCACCACGAAAGCACCTGCGCTATGCACTTTATTGATGAAATCACGATAATCTTCAACTGAGCCCTTATTGTTTGGGTATTGCACAATTGCTCCAAAGTAGTTGTTGTCAATCTGAGCTTCTTCATAACTTCCCAGGACAATTTCTATACCTACCGGAACGGCTCTTGTTATTAAAACGTCGATGGTTTGAGGGAAGGTCTCTTTGTCCACAAAAACTTTGGCCGCTCAATGTGATCCTGCTTGTTTAAGAAATTAAAGAACATTGTCATGGCTTCAGCTGCGGCAGTTGCCTCATCCAGCAACGACGCATTGGCAATCGGTAATGCAGTCAAATCAGAGACCATGGTCTGAAAATTCAGAAGACTTTCCAGGCGCCCCTGCGAGATCTCAGCCTGGTAAGGCGTGTACTGAGTATACCAACCCGGATTTTCAAACACATTTCTCAATATTACCGATGGGATTATTGTGTCATAATATCCCCTGGCCTATATAATTCTTGAATAGTTTATTCTTGAGAGAGATCTCCTTAATATGTTTAAGATATTCATGCTCGCCCATTGCTGGACGGAATGTTCAGCGAATGAGACATGCGAATAGCCTGTGGCACTGTTTTATCAATCAGTGATGAAACGCTCGGCTTCGCCGATTGTTTTCAGCATCTGTTTTAAATCGCTTTCATGGGGCCCGATATGGCGGGGAATAAACTCATTGGACTGCTGCTCGAAGAGACTCATGTGGGTATAGAGATTTAGTTCGTTATTGAGATAACTTTTAAGACGTGCAAAGTTAAGTGCTGGCAGTCACAAAAAATTTGAGGCTAGCTGCGGTGGAAAAGAGGGGGATAGTGGCGAACCAAACACATTATCGTTTGTTTCGATCTTCCATCTTTCGCAACTGGTCGCTGGTAAAGCGGCTTGCCATCATGGCTCCAGCCCGGTGGGCCAAATAAGTATTTCCACCGATCCCTGAATTTGAGACCCTTTTTCGCCAGGTCTTTGCGCATACTGTCCCATTCATGAAACACCAGGGTGACCGGAGTTTCCCTCCCAATCGGCTTTAGTCAATCCATACTTGATGGGCTGGTACACTTCGGCAGGTAGCTCCGGCTGAAAGGTGCCGAACCATTTGTCCCATATAATCAGGAACATTCCAAGATTCTTGTCGAGATATTTTGGATTAGACCCGTGGTGTACCCGATGATGCGATGGCGTCACCAGGAAATATTCTAACCATCCGAGCTTGCTAATGCGCTCAGTATGGACGATGATTCCCCATGTTTGAGTGGCTGCATAGATAAAAGCGATATCCAATGGCAGAAAGCCAAAACTGGCCAGGGGAATAAAATAGACAAACCGGTACAGTGGCTCCGATGACAGAGGACCGGATACCAACAGTAAAATTGAATTTCTCAGATGAATGATGGGTGACGTGAGTGGCCCAGAAAAAACGCACATGGTGGTCAACCCGGTGGAGCCAGTAGTACATGAAATCTTCAAACACAATCAGAGTGATCCAGTATAGCCAGGGGCTTGATATACTGTTTGTGATGCGGTGATTATAAAAAAGGTAAGAATAACTCCCTACGTAGACTGCCCGGAAATGCAAGATCCAGGCCTGCATTCAATAGGTTGAGATAAAGATTCTGAATCGTATCTTTTTGTGTAACTGGCTCTTGTTTGGGCGTTGCTGAGAAATACTTCTACACCGATCATGATCATGTACACCGGAGTAGATATAAGGAAGAGCAACTGGTCCTTGGCGGTTAACATATCGTCAAAAATAGACGATTGCTGTGAAATGATTATTATTTTACCGATGATTAGAATCATCTTTGCATTTCATTAATGAAATGGCAAAAACAAACCCCATAACCCCGTTCCAATTGGCTGGGAAAAATCGGCCGAGCGGCAGAAGATTTATAAGCAGTTTTTACAAAAAGCTGACAAGAATAAAGTCCCTGAAGCAACTACCCGAATTACATGAAGAAGCTTTTGCGGGGGATCGATTGCCTTCAATGTGCGAATTGCTGCAAGAATTATTCCCCCGCTTCAAGACACCTGATATCAAACGTATAAGCAGGCACCTGAAGATGAGGGAAAGCGATTTATTGAAACCTATCTCCGCGTAGACGAGGATGGCGATTTTGTTGCGAAATCAACTCCATGCCCCTTCCTGGGCGCCGACAATTACTGCAGCATTTATGATCAGCGTCCCTCAGATTGTCACCGGCTTCCCCTATACCGATGAAGATGTCTCATCAAACGGCAATCGCTCACTTTAAAGAATTCCACATTTTGCCCGATCACTTATTTTGTAATTGAAAAGCTCATAGAAGCTGAGAAAAATTCTAGGTACTAGATGCTGGATGCTAGATGCTAGATGTTGGAGGTTGGAGGTTGGAGGTTGGATGTTGGGTGTTGATGAGTAGTGGCCGGTGAAGCTAGCAGCTAACGGCTAATAGCTAACAGCTAACAAGAGCCAAGTCAGAACTTATAAACATTCAGCAAAAAATTGCTGGCGGCCATGGCCTTGACTGAATCATTTAAAACCGGCTATCGGGAAACCAGTCGCTTTTTGCTCCGATTAGAGTATATTTAATGGGGCCAAAAACGGGTTCGGGGCTCGTCAAAAATATCCCTATCTCAACCGGTTGCGACTATACTAAAAGGCAGGTTTCATCGTTTTTTTACCAGCCGGGCATGGTATTGATTTACAGTACAAATACGATGGGAGAGGTTGTTTTACCCGGTTAGTATAAATAATTAATCTTGATCAATAACTTTACAGACTGATTTACACTAAATACTGGAAAGCAGGCGAGCTTTTATCCAATATGATATACAAATTGCTGAGATCCGTGATTCATTGTGCTTTAGTGCTTGCCGCTTCTCCTGTTTTTTCCCAGAATCAAGCCTGCCCCTCTCAATATCAATTTCTCTTCCGGCAATATTTCGTCGTGGGCGGCCAAGACCGGATTGGTAAACGGACCCGCCGTTAATTATCCCGCACCCAACGCCGGCGTAGCTGCAATACCTGAATATAGCTTGACCATTACCGGTATCGATGTGATCGCAGTTGCCACCACTGACCCGTACGGCGGTTTCCCACCATCCCCAACCATCAACGGATATTCTTATGGTTTTTCCATACAGATCGGTTCGACTGCTACCTCTTATGATCTTCATTCAGCAGCGCCCAATCCCGGTGGCTTTACCCGTGCGGTTACATACAACATCATTGTGCCTGCCGGTCCGTCGACCACTCCCTATACCATGACCTATGCCTATGCAATGGTATTGGAAAACGGGACGCATAATTCGGACGAACAACCCTTTATTCAAGGCTACGTTAAGCACGCCCGACAGCAGTATATCGTGCGCCTCTCCCCAATCACTATTTGCCCACGTTCAATAACACAGGTACGGGTTCTACCGGTGCGACCTTAGATACGGCAACCGCTTTAGCAAATGGCTTCACCAATAGCTCCCGTGTCGTTTCTTTCTCACGCAGGAACCCGGGGTCGGGGCGGGCACCTTGCTCCAGGATGTATGGACAAAAGGATGGACCGAAGTAGTCTCGATCTTTCCGCCTATCGCGGCCAACAGGTGCAACTAACTTTGAGTCAGATAACTGTACACCGGGAGCACACTTTGCTTATGCCTATGTTGCTCTTCGAAATACTTGTGCGGGACTTCAGATCAGTGGACCATTGGTCGCATGTACAAACAAAGACGTGATGTATTCTATCCCAGCATTGGCTGGCGCTACGTATCAATGGGTCGTGCCTCCAACCTGGACTATCAGCTCGGGCAGCAATTCCAATATCATTCATGTAACACCCGGGCGGGCAATGGGCATCACGGTCAACGAAGTGAATAGCTGTGCCAATCCGAAGCGATACTGTCAACGCGTCTACCATCCTCTCCAACAATACCACCCGGCGATGTGAAATAGCGATAACACGGCATGTGCAGGTATTAACAGCTGTCATCACTCAACGCTCAGTGGCACTCTGGAAATATCCTCAGTTGATCTCGCTCCGTACCGATGGAGTCAATTGGTCCAACATTTCGAATACTACTTCCAACCACACTGCGCAGAATCTACAACTACAACAACAATTCAAAGCTGGTCCAAATGGAACAGTGTGCAATATCGATGATGACGCGCAGCAGCAACCATTATCGTCGATCAAAAAAGTATTGGGGGCGTTCTTACTGTCTTCCAATCCCAATGTCTGGCGCCAATCAGACCACAAATCAGCGTTTTCAATTTGACAGGCAACACGGGCTCAGTGCTGAACTGGCAGTTTTCCATGATAATACCAACTGACTAATTTTTCACCCGTAAAAACGGATTCTCGACCTAGACATAGTGCAAACCCCACTACTTCTACGACAGCATACAGGACTATTGTGAAGAATGGAGTATGCCCCGCAGATACCAGGCTCAGTGTGCAACGCATGATCAATTTTATTAATGTACCCTTCCCGCGTGCAACGCTTTGGTCCCGATTCCTCGAAGATTTGTTTTGGTAAAACTGCTACGATCAACGCCAACATTTCCTGATCGGCACAAATTGCACCGACCCCGAGTAATTCACCAATCCAACCGTGGAATGGGGTCGTGAATGGACTTCCGTTCACCATCAATGCCATTGCTTCACCATCAAATTCTACTAACTATGTGCTGGCCGGTTAATCGACAGGTTGTCCAAATCCTTTAAATGATACGGTCTTCGTCCCAGTCAGCCCGGAGGTATAACATCGTTTTCGCTGGGAAATGATACGGCTGTCGTGGCCAATCAGCCGCTTTCGCAATTTAACCCGGCAGTGAACGACTCCCCTTCGCTCAATTTACCTGGACACCAGGAACTGGGTTAAGTTCGACTACCATTCGCAACCCGGTGGCCATATTAGGAACGGAAATAGAACTACGTTACTTATATCGTCAGGAGACTGCAAGACCTTTTGATGGATGCTATGGTGAGGATAACATTAAGGTGACAGTGTTTAAGACAGGCCCCGAGATTTTCGTTCCAAAAGCACTTTACACCAAATGGCGACGGATTAAATGACCAGATCTACCCGATCTGTGTTGGCATCAAGCAATTGAATTTTTTCCGGATATATAATCGTTGGGGGCAACTGATATTCAGCACAAGCCAGATGAACAAGGGCTGGGATGGGACGATTAGCGGCATACCGCAAGGCACCAACAATTTCGTGTTTATGGCCCAGGGAGTTGATTATTTGGGTCATGTCATCTTTAAAAGGAAATATCATCCTGATTCGCTAAAAACCCACCGATTATTCGTGAATTTTACAATTCAAACTTTAGTCTCCACATGACAAACGCATTCTATAAATGGCTCACCATTTCTTATATTTTGTTTGTCGCATCAGCAACGACGTTTACACAGAGGCACACTCAGCAATCCGCCCCTTTGGCGGTGGTGGGGCTCCATCCTTTCCACGTTAGCACTACCGAGATCAATCACAACGGAGCTGACAAAACCCTCGAGATAACCTGCAAGATATTTATTGACGATTTTGAATCGTGTTTATCAAAACTATACCATACAAAGGCTGATCTTTTCTGCGCTCAGCGTAAAGACAGCTATGGACAGTCTTGTGAAAAGATATCTCATCAGTCATTTTGCTGATCAAGGCTGATAGCAGGGCAGTTGCTATGAATTACCTGGGCTTTGAAAAAGAAGATGACGCAGTAAGTGCGTATCTCGAGGTAGAAAATATAGCAACGGTGAAAGACGGTTGACGTGAATGATTCAATATTACACGATATGTATGATGATCAAATCAGCATCATTCATGTGATCGTTGGAGGGAATAGGAAGAGTACCAAATTGGACTATCCCGAAAAAGACGCCAGTTTTACTTTTTAATCGCCGGTAATGTATTGGTTGCCCGGTTACCGGTTGCCCGTTGCCGGTAACTGCTTGCTATTTATAAGTTGCCCGTCACTAATAGTCGCTAACCGGAAACCGGTAACTGGTAACTGGCAACTTTCCTCACTCTTCCATCTCCTCTCTCAACGCATTACTGATCTTCACCAATACTTTATCAATCCTGTGACCGTCCATGTCAATTATTTCGATCTTAAATCCCTTCCATTCCAATTTGTCGCCAGTTTTGGGTATTCGCTCCAGGCGATGAAGAATAAAGCCCGCGAGTGTGTCGAAATCCTGTTCACCTTCATTCATCCATTGCGCCTTTTCAAATTTGGAAAGAAAATCATAAAAGGGTATTTGAGCGTCTACCAGGAAACTTCCATCACTCCCTTTCCTTCACTTCATAATCTTCAATATCCGGTTGGGGGATCTCGCCGACGATTGCCTCTAAAATGTCGTTGAGTGTAACCATTCCAAGGATACTGCCATATTCGTCCACGATAAAACAGGAATGGATCTTTGATTGACGGAATTTTTCCATTACCTGGAAGGGGCTATTGTTTTCAGGCACAAACAACGCGGGTCGCATAATATCCTTGAACAAAATGCTGTCGGGGCTAACATAAAGGTCTTTGATGGACACGACTCCTTTGATCTCGTCGATCTGGCCGTCGCAGATAGGATACACCGAATGTGGCTCGTTCGTAATTTTTCTCTTTGATCTTTTCTTCGTTATCATCAGGTTGGACCAGATAATATCGCTGCGATGAGTCATAAGCGAAGTGATATTGCGATCGCCAGGTGAAATACTCGGTTGATGATTACCTGTTCAGTTTCGTCGATTGTGCCTTGCTTCAGGTTCCCTCTGTGATCATTGTCTTGATCTCTTCTTCCGTGACAGCGTCTTCTTTTTGTTTCTTGATATTGAATATTAAAAAGAAAAGATTGCCTACTTTGTTTAATGTCCACACAATAGGGGTGTGTGACCTGGCAAATACGGTGACTGGAACCGCTACGATTTTGGCAATTTTCTCTGCTCTTAACAATCCAATACGTTTGGGTATGGAGCTCGCCAAAAATGATCGACAGAAATGTAACTATTATTACTATGATCGTTGTGGATATAGTCGCGGCATAGGGCTTCAAAAGCTGATTTTCTCAACTACTGGTTGAAAGTTTTTGCTAAACCGTTCGCCAGAATATACACCCGTAAGAATAGCGATCAAGGGTGATGCCAATTTGTGCTGCTGAGTAAGAATATATCGGGATTATTGGATAGCTCCAATGCTTTGCGGGCGCTAACATCTCCTTTTTCAGCCTGGGTTTCGAGTCTTGCTTTGCGGGCAGAAACCAGTGCGATCTCTCGACATGACGAACAATCCATTCAAAAAAATCAGGGCCAGCAGTATAATGATCTCCATTTATGCTTCAGGTTGGTTATCGAAGATAGCAAATCCATAGCGGTTATTGAAGAGTTTAGCTGTCCCCAAACCTATCAAAGATCCAAACAAAGCACCTGTAAGAACATCGAAGGGATAATGAATGCCGACATATACCTGGGCATAAGCAATTAATGCTGCCCATACTAAGGCGATCCCGGCCCATTTTTTCAGGATGGGGTAAAAACTCGTATAAAAAAATGTGGCTATTCCGAAGTGATTCGCGGCGTGATTGGATATGAAGCTATTTCCATGGCCAACACAGTTGATCAGTAGCCTCACGTGAGTATAGAAATCCGGATCGGCACAGGGACGATCCCTGCCAAAATTATGTTTGAACAAATAGGTGCCTCCCATATCGGTAAGCGCTACGGTGGCAACGAAAAATAATATCCACCAGGCTCCCTTTTGCCTGAAATTTAGTACTACAAAACTCCGAGAAATAAATATACGGGCGCCCAATACAGCCCATTGCGCATAAAGGGCATCAAACTGTCAAAGAATGGATTGGTCAATTCACTGTTTATTTTGACAAACAACCACCTGTCCCATGCTATCGAGCTTATCCAAAACGGCAGAGTGTAGAAGGTAAAACATATTCTGCAAAAATACCAATTGAATGACAAACCTCATCACATCAGCCGCAATGTCTGCCGGGAGGAGCGAGGCGGCTAACAGCTCACAGCTCACAGCTGATAGCTAACAGCTAATAGCTAACAGCTAATAGCTAACGGCTAACAACTTTCCAACATTAACTGCCCCGGTTTTTGCAAAACCCGCATAAATTCTATTCTTTTGTGATCACTTTCTGATGCACCATCTTTAATTGAACGAATGCTGGCAAAATATAAAATCTCGTTGACGAGCAATACACCAACGAAGTACA
>ERZ1370068.8807-contig-7632_pt1 | contig 85880 bp, 146 predicted proteins | sample MGYA00561227_ERZ1370068 | MGnify/ENA primary metagenome ERZ1370068 (study PRJEB38410, sample SAMEA6850437) | metagenome | study: Metagenomic assessment of the ecological functions of the soil: analysis of the soil microbiota associated with the...
GGTGGCTTTACTTCGTTCAGTTACGTATTGCTTGGTTCGAAACCGAGGCCTGGTCCGAGTGCGCGGCGTCTCGAGGAGAGTGCGGCAGATGGGGCGGCGGCAGTTTCCCGCCGAGTCTTCGCCAAGGCAGTGCGGTGCCGACCACAATAGCTCCTATCTGACGTCTGAGGAGTTATTGGGAAGGGTCGCCCACCTCGCGCGGCTGCTTTGCCACATCGCGGCCAGCGCGAACAGCCTGGCACTCGTCCCTGCTGGCGTTTTGCGCGGCGGTGAAGCCGTAGGGCGCCGAAGGCGCGCCGCCGGAGGCATCTGAACGAGCAGGGTATCGGTGGGCGCCACGCGTCCGACGTCAGGCCCTCCATCTGCTGCGCTCGCTGGCTGCAGCATCACCGGCTCCACCAGAAAAATCCTCACTGGCCAGTGGGGCGACGGCGCCACGCTGCCGGGCAGGATCAAGCTCTCCATCGCCTTCGGGCTGGCGCAGCTCGGTGCGCGAAGCCGTCGTGCACGGCTCACGGCCGAGAGGACTCCTTCGGGTACAGCACGGTAAAGGGGACGAAGATCAGGAGCTGTAACTGCGCGACGGCTCCTTCGAGCTGCTCCACTCATCTCTTTAATCGTCATTCAAATCACCCGCGGCCCCGGGCTGCCGCGTCAACTGCAGCCGGCTCCGCCGCGGCTCGCGCAGCTTGCGGCGTAATCCCGCGGATGCGCCATGCTCGAAGGTCCACACGGCCGCCTGGAGATCGCACCGGCAACAACGGCTTCCGGGTGGAACGAGGGGCCCGCGCTGCCGGCCGAAGAGGACACCCTCTGCGCTGGCCCCCTTTGGCTGCCGGGAACACCCCCGCGGCCATGCTCGCGAACTCGATTCGCCGCATCCTCCGCCTGTTCAGCCACCTCGCACGCCGCGCCCACGCCGCTGCCGAACGAGGTCGACGCTTCGTCATCGCCAGCCACGGCGCCAGGCTCCGGCGGCGTATCATCGACCATCTTGCGCCTCCGCGAGCAGACGTATCGATCCGCCACACCACGAAACCGGATGCGGAGAGCACAGACCTGGGCGTGGGCCTTTGCACCTTGTCGAACCCCTTCGGCAGCGCAGAAGCGCCGGCGGGCACCGCGCTCCCCTCCTTCGCCTTTACCTTCCCGAGGCCCTTCGCCTCGGCGGCCTTCACCTCGGCCTCGGTCAAGAGCGCGAGCAGCTCAGGCTTCACGATCGGCGCGGCCCCGCTAACTCAGCGCGTCGGTCACGGCGCCCTTCGCCTTGTCCTTCGCGTCGCGCTTCAAGAACAGCTCGGCGAGGTTGAGCTTCGAGCGCGCGCCCGAGTCCGCCACTCGCTCGCATCTTTCGCCAACCCGTACGACTGGTTCACGAGCTTCTCGGCCCGCGTCGAGATCGCCAGCCTTCGGCATCTTCGGCCCAGCCGACTACCGAGATGAGCTCGGCGGGCGCGTCTTCTTCGCGGCGTGCGGCAATGAACCACGGCCGAGCGCCGCCCATCCGAGCTGGCCGTCGTCCGATCTGGCCAGCTCAGTGCTCGAGCGCGGAGTCGTAACCAGCTGTCGGGGTCGTACGCGATCGCCTTCGCCGCGAACTCGACAGCCACAACAATTATTCCCCGGCCGCGCAACCATGTACGCGAGCCGCGAATCGCCCACCGCGTTTGCCGTGGTGCGCCGCATACTCGCGCGCCACGCTTCAGCGCCTCTTCGATGTTTGCCCAGCACGCGTTGTAGAGCTCGGCCAGGTAGCCCGCGCGCGCGAGCAGGAAGCCGGGCTCCTTCGCGATCATACCAGCACGCTACGCCGCCTCTCGCTCGTCTGGTGGCGCGGCACCAGCCCGACGCGCGGCCAGCGTTCGGGTTGTGGCCATAACCAGGCTTCACGTTGGTAAAGGCGCTTCGACCGCGCGCGTCGTTGCCCGCGGCGCCGACGCAGAACGCCAGGGCGCCTACGCTGAGCCGAAGTCGAGGTCGGTCTTTGCACGCGGTCTCCGCACGACGCGATCACCTTCTTCAGCTCGCCATCGTTCGCCACGGGTTCTCGTGACCGACTGGTTGATCAGCCGCGAGTTGCACGCCGCGTAGTTCCGCATCGCCGAATTCCTTCGCTGCCGCCGACTTGCGCATCACCCTCGGGAGCCTTCGAGCCGTCGTACTTCGTCAGCTCGGCCGCGGAGTCGCCGCCTTCGGCGACCGCCCCTGATCGTCAGGGCGTGGGGAGAATCAACGACACGGTCTGCACCTTCGGCGACGCCCGCTCGCCCACCGAGACCTCGAGCGTGAAGCCATGGTTCTTGGCGGGGCTGAGCTTCGAGTACACGAACAGCGTCGCGCCGATGCGCTCCGGCACGGCCTGGCGCGCGACGTTGGGGTCGTTGAGGGTGTCGGCGCCGATGCGGTGCGCGTGATCATCGCGCGCACCTGCCGCGCGTGCAGGTCTGGCGGCCCGTCGCCATCAAGCAGCGCGGTCGCCTTCTCCTGCATCGCGAGGTTCAGAAGCGCAGGGACCTTCGAGTCGGCGACCGGCAGCAGCGACCACTGCGACGCGATCTGGCTTGGCCATCGCAGTGGAAGAGATGACGGCGGCGAGTGCGCGCGAAGCGAGCGTTCTCATGCGCCGACTCGCGCAGCCGGCGCGCCCACTCACGACTAGACGCGTCACATACCGCCGTCGCTCAGCGGCCCGCAAAGCCGCCCATCGGCGGGCTGGCACGCGCCCGGCCCTGCTCACGCAGGCCGAGCCGCCGGCGCCGCACTGCATCGAGCTCTGCAGCGGAGCGAACACGCACGCGTTGCCCTGGCAGCACCCGTTCGGACAGTTCTGCGCGTTGCACGAGCCCCGCAAAATCGGTGGTGAGCCGGCAGACGCCTTGCTCGCAGGCCGCGCCCGGGAGACGAACGTTGCACGCGGCGCCGCGGGTGCTGCGCGTCGGCGACTGCTGCAGGGTGCGTCGATGCACACGCCGTTCGAGCAGCAGCGGGTCAGGCACGTGCCAGGGCTGCAGCCCGCAGGCACTGGCCGAACAGCGGCGCCACGCCTGCCATCGAGCCCACCATGCACGGAAAGCACTGCAGCCCGCCGTTGCCACATACGCCATCGCTCATCTGCGCGGCCGCGAGGCACGTATTACCCAGGCGGCAGCCAGGCGGACACGTCGCCGGGTTGCACGAAGGCGTGCCTGACAAAAGCCACCCATCTCGGCGAGATCTGGCACGTGCTGCCAGGCGCGCACTGGCTACGCAGCGCCCCCGTCCGCACACCAGCCCGGGCCTGGAACGCGGGGAACATGCACGTGCTCCCGTGGCAGCAGCCGGTCTGGACACGTCATGGCGTTGCACGAGCCAGAGCCCGCGTCGGTGGCGAGCGCGGTGCGCACGAGCCGCCATCCATGCTGAGCATGCGAAGTCACCCGGCCCGCAAGGCCGCAGGAGCCGCCGCCTCCGCCGCCGCACTGCATCGGTTTATCGCGCCGCCGGGAGGCACACACGTGTCGCCCACGCAGCAGCCGAACGAACACGTCATCGCATTGCAGCCGGCCGGTGCACGCGTTGCCCGGGTTGCACGCGAAGCCGGGGCCGCACTGCGAGGCAGGAGGTTGCCACTTTCCGCCGCAGCCGGAAGTCGCTCTGCACGGGCGGATTCACGCAGATGCCGTCTGGCAGCCGGAGGGGCGATTCTGCGGGCCGCACGACGGCGGCAACGGCTGGCAGAGTCCACCGGGAGGCACAGGCTGGCAGATGAACTGCGGCGGGCACACGCTGCAGGCGTTGCCGAACGCGCCGCAGCTCATCACGCCCTGGCAGACCGGTGGGCCACAGGCGCGACGCCGTTCTGGCAGCGACCGTTCCGGGCAGGTCGCCGGCTGGCACGGAGTCCCGCGTCGAACGCCGGCGCGCAGCTTCCGCGAACGGCTGCGGCGTGCAGACGCCTGACGGGCAGATGCTGCAGGTGTTGCCGCCGCCGCCGCAGGCCTATCGCGTCCTGCTGCGCGGGGCCGATGCAGGTGTTGCCCAGGCAGCACCCGAACGGGCAGTTCTGTGAATTTTACGCGCCCGCATCCGGCGCTGCGCTGCAGAAGCCGCCCATCGGGTTCGTCTGGCAGAGCGCGCCCGGGGCGCGCTTTGCTGCAGAGGCTCCACCCGTGCCGCACGACATCCGAGCTCTGCGCGAACGGAGGCAGACACGTCGGCCCGAGACAGCAGCCGGTGGGGCAGTTCGCCGAGACGCGGTGCCAGGTTCCGCACTGCCATCGTTCGGCGTCTCCGCAGAAGTCGAGGGAACTGGCAGGGCTGGCGCAGCACCATCGCCAGCGCCGCGCCGTATGGTGCTCTGATCGACGTGCTGCCGGCGCGCAGTTGCCCAAATCGCGCAGCAGCCGTTCGGGCACGTCATCCGCGTTGCACGTCAGGCTGCACATCGACCGGTGGCCGCCGCGCGCCGCCGTTGCCGCAGAACATCGGGTGCGGCTGGGGGATACCGGTTGTTCGTGATGCATACCGCCATTTATCGCGAGGCCCGCCGCTGCCTGCCGGTGCCGAACGCCGCCGTTCGGCGCTGCGCACGTCGTTGCCCTGGCCGCGGGGCCTTGCCGCGCCTGGCCGCCCGCGCCGCACAACATCGGGTTCATTGCGCGAAGCAGGTGTCGCCCTGGCGGCGGCGGTTTCGAGGCCACGTCATCCGGTTGGCCCGAGCACGGGCCGCAGTCGAGCGCGATGCCGCCGCAGCCGTCGGCGACCTGGCCCGCGCCGCCGCCGCAGCTCATCGGCGAGCGAAATGCGCGGCGCCAACACCGAGGCGTCGCCGTCACGATCAAATGCCACGATGAGGCCGTCGGACTTCATCGCGCCGCGCCGCAGAAGGCGCCGCAGTGCGATGGTCAGTGCCCATGCGCGCCGACAGCCGCAGCGACAGATCATCGGAGGCCCCAGCGTCACCGGGTTCATCGTGGGAAGATGATCGACGCCGGCAACATCTTCGCTGAAGCCGATCGCCCGACGTCATAATTGCAGAGCGCCGTACCGGTCGCGATGACCGCGCAAAATTGCGCATTCCTCAGCGCAGATCGTACGGAGTGTCCTTCGCCCGGCTGTCGACCTCTCCGACCCAGACCTGCGCCACGCCGAGCCACGGCTGGCCGGCCGCGTCGCGGCGCGGCTTGCCAGGTGCCGATGCGAGTCCCACGGGTTGCCTTGCTGGAACTGGAGCGCGCCGGTGTCACGGTGTGCCGCTTTGCAGTGGCAGTCGGTGACACCGTACTGAGCGTCAGCGGGCCGCAGTGCAGATAGAGCTGCGCCGGGCTCAAGGCCCCAGATCGCCTCCGGAGCTAACCGCCTCGATCGGCTCACGGGTGGAACCGGCTGACCCGCCAGGCAGCCGCGACGTGCGACGTTTCATGATTCCCACCGGTGTGAGCGCTGCGTGCGCTTACAGCAAGCAATATGCCGCAGGCACGCCATGCCGGTTGAAGGAGTTGTGGCGGCGACTCTGTGCAGGGGGTATTGCACCGCCGTGCCTGTGTTGCTCAGCGCACCGCGACGGTCGAGACGATCGACTTCGCCTGGCCGAGCAGAGCGACGAACTCGTCACGCTCGGCGTTGCTGACGCGCCTTTGCGATCTCCATCACCGGCTCCAATGGCTCACGTCTTCGCGTGCGGGCTCTGGCGGAAAGATCTCTGCCGCGCCCATCACCGCCGCCGCGGCCTGTCGGATCATCAGCGCCTTGGCCAGACGACGTGGCGACGCGCCGCCAGAACGCCAGGGCACTGGCAGCCGGTCGCATCGGCGCCGCTGCCTTCGCGCGGACGCTGCAAAATCGCAAGCCCTCGCCGCTCGGCCTTCAGCTCGACCTCGTGATGCCAGTCACCGTGTGGCCGCGCCGATCTCGCCGGCGTCGACCGTATCGTTGCGAAAGTCTTTGTCGCGATGTCGCCGGTTCTCGTAGCCGACGAGGCGGTACTGCGCGACGGCGGTCGAAATCCACCTGCCTTCACGTCTGCTTCGCCCGATCGCACTCGAAGCACGTGCCGCCGACTGCTCCTGGAAGATGCGGCGCGCCTCGAACAACGAGTCCAGTAAGTGGTTGCCGTTCGCCGCGTTTTCGCGAACTGCTCTCATCATGTCCTGGTAGCCCGGTTGCCCCTTGCCCGGCCAGGCGTGGTGCAGGTGACGCCCTCCTTCACACTGCCGGCACGATGAACGCGGGGATCTGCCTGCAGTGACGTCAGGCGATGTTCCGCGTCGCCGTCGCTCAGATCAGCACGCGCGACTCCGGGGTGCGACGACAGCGTCTTCATCGCGCCAACCATTGCGCTGGCTGGGTAAAGCGACATCGCGGTGCCGCCGCGCGCGCAACTCGATCGCCGAGTGGATCTCGGCGCTCTTCTCATGCCCGTCGGCCCCAGCACCACACGCGAGCCGCCCGCGTAGGTCACCAGCGCCACCCATTGTCGCCCGTCGCGCAGGTTGTCGACGAGCATGCGCAGCGCGCGCTTCGCGAGCGGCAGCTTGTCGGGGCTCTGCGGCCGCGCCTGGGGCGTCGACGAGGAAGACGGGGGTGCGGCCTTGCGCTCGTTCACGTCGAGGCGCCGGCCCTGCACGCCGACGCGCAGCAGGTGCTTGCCCGGAGAGAACGGCGTCGGCGCCGCGTCCATGTGCACCGCGAGCGGCGCGTTGTCGGACGGCTGCGGGTAGCTCCAGCAGAGTAGTTCAGGAACTCCTCGGCCTTTTACCGCGTCGACCACCAGGCAGCTGCCCCGAGAGCAATTTCGCGCGCGCCAGCGTAGCTGCCGGTGTCGACGTCGACCGCGAACGTCGAGAGCCGTCGGCCTGCGTGTCCGTCCACTTGTTCACGCCGTAGTTCTGGTAGCCCTCGCCGCTCTTGAGCTCGCGCCAGGCCTCGTGGCCATCGATGGTGGAAGATGGTGCGCGCCGCAGCGCCCGTTGCCGATCAGGCCGAGCGACAGCGCGCCCTGGCCGCTGCCGTAGCCGGCACTTCCTCCGCCACCACGACGCCCACGCCATCATGCCGAGCCCGCCGCTGCCGTACGCGTCGCCCTTCGCGCGCCCAACATTCCGGACTCGAGCATCGCGCGCTGCTGCCCAGTGCGCCTGGCCTCGTCTCAGAATCTTCTTCGTGTCAGGCGCGGGCGTAACGCTTCACTTCGACCGGCGGAGCGACATACGGTGCTTCGACGGGCTTCGCTTCTACCGGCGGCGTCACTCGCCGCGCCGCCTGGAGATTATCGGTGCTGGCTTACCAAGAAACAGAATGCAAGCGCCGTCTTGCCGCGTGTGCCGGGCAGACGCCCCTGCAGAGGCGGGTTCCTTCGATCACTTTTTTGCACCGTCCGGCCGCAACGGTGCTTATGTACGCCGCCGTTCACCCCCTTAGCCGGGAGAAAGCGCCCAGGCCGTTTCCTCGCAGTGGCGGTCTCAGTCAGCACTCGATTTCACCGCTGTGGGCTGCGCCAGAGCCAAGAGCGAGAACTGCAAGAAGCTCATCGCCTGCACTGAGAAGCTGGTCCCCGGTACTGGCGCCTCGATGAAATAGCTGCAGCAAGGACGGCGCGTGTTGGAAGAGCTCGAAGCGGCCGACGCCTGTACGAAGGCGTGCGACCAGGCGTCTGGAAGGCATGAGGCGAACCCGGCCTTCGCGAACACCGCCGAGTGCAAGTAAGACTTCGAGAGGCCTGATCGGCTTCTCATCAGCCCCTCTCCCTCAAACGGGGAGAGGGGTTTGTTTTGGGCGCAGCCTCAGGCCCGCGCGCTGCGAGTAGTCTCCTCCGACTGCGTGACGCGCCGGCCGTGACGCGCACCGCGCGTCCCACGCCTCGTCAGTGCAGCGTATGCCCTCGGCGGGCGGCGGCTCGAGGCGGACCTCGGCTCCATCTTCCGCGTCCTGCGCGGTGAGCATGAGGGATCTTTCACGCTGTCGAGCCGCGACTGCGCGGCCACGAGAACGAGACCGCGGCGGCATCGCGCGGATTCGTGCGCACTCCGAAGCGTGCCGAGGTAGCTGAGCACGAGGCCCTCGTGAAAACAGATCGCCGACCTCCTGCTCCGGGCGTGTTTCGCGGCCATCGAGCGACTTGCGCGCGCGGTGTCGGGCACGCCTGCTCCCGGCCACGAGCCCCTGCCGGCCCTGAAGACGCGCAGCCGCTGCTCGCCGACGGTCTGGCAGCGCGTCTGCGCCTCGGCGTAGAAGGCCTCGGCACGGCTCCGGGCTTGCCGTCTTCGAAGTAGACGCGCCGATGGTGCCGAGCACGCGCGCCTCGCTGACGGCGCGTCGCCGCGGCGGCGGGTGAGCGGCAGCGCCTCGTCGCAGCGCGGAAGCGCCTCGGGGATGTTGCGGCGCGCGAGCTGGAAATCGCGAGTACGAGAGCGCGCGGACCTCGAATGCGAGATCGCCGACCTTGCGCGTGATGGCGAGCGCGTCGTCGAGACGCGGCCTCGGCCCGCTCGAGATCTCATCTGGCTTGCGACGCCGAGGTCGCAGAGAATGCGGCCTGCGACGGCTCGTCTTTCGCCGAGCGCACGAGCGCGACGGCCTCGCAGGATCTTCCACGCGGCGTTCAGCTGGCCCCCGGTTGCGCCGCACGTTGCCGCGCTGCTGCAGCGCGCGCGTAATACGCCGCGTTGATCTTCATGCCGCGCGCGACCTGCAACGCGCTGTCAGGCGACCGAGTACATTTGAGTTGAAGTCGGCCCGCTCGAACGGGTCGCAGACGGAGGTTGTAGATCTTCGGTACTCCGAAGCTTCACCAGCGGTTCCTGCCAGACGCGCGTCGAAGTTGCGCGCTGCTCGGCCAGCACACAGCTTGTAGTCGCCAATCCGGATCGCCATGATCTCACCGTCGTCGCTGAAGTACATGATGGCGTTTCTCGGGCTCTTCTTCACCTCGCCCGTCAGATACGGAATCATGATTGTAGCCGTCGAGATGGACCTTGAAAGTCTTGCCGCCGACCGTGCAGCCGTCGAGGAGTTGCTTGGTAACGTCCGGATTGCCGGCGGCAGCGAGCAAGGTCGGAAACATGTCGATGTGGGAGACGATACCGTTCAGCCACGTGCCGGCCTTGATCTTGCCCGGCCAGCGCATGAGACACGGCACGCGCCAGCCCGCCTTCCCAGTTGGTGTCCTTGTTGCTGCGGAACGGCGTGTTACCGCCGTCCGGCCAGGTGTCGTTTTGCGGTCCGTTGTCGGTGGAATACATGACGATGGTGTTGTCGGCGATGCCCAGCTCATCGAGCTTGTTGAGCATCTGGCCGATCTGCTCATCGTGGGTGACCATGCGATCGCTGTAGGGGTCCTGGCCGCTCTTGCCGATATTCTTTGCGGCGACGTGGGAACGGAAGTGCATGGCCGTCGAGTTGTACCAGAGGAAGAATGGCTTGTCCGCTTTGGCCTGCTTCTCCATCCAGGCGAGCGCGCCGTCAGTGATCTCTTCGTCGATGGTTTCCATGCGCTTCTTGGTCAGGGGGCCGGTGTCCGTGATCGTCTGCCCGCCCTTGCCGTCGGCCACGCAGTGGAGCACGCCGCGCGGCCCGAACTTCTTCTTGAATTCCGGATCCTTGGGATAGTCGGGCAGCTCGGGTTCTTCCTCGGCGTTCAGGTGATAGAGGTTGCCGAAGAATTCGTCGAAGCCGTGCACGCTACGGCAGGTATTCGTCCCGGTCGCCCAGATGGTTCTTGCCGAACTGGCCGGTGGCGTAGCCGAGCGGCTTGAGCAGCTTCAGCGATGGTCGGGTCTTCCTTCTGCAGGCCGACCGGCGGCGCCGGGCATGCCGACCTTGGTCAGGCCGGTGCGGATCGGGTTCTGGCCGCATGATGAAGCGACGCGCGGCCGGCGGTGCAGCTCTGCTGGGCGTAGTAGTCGGTGAAGGTCACCCCTTCTTCGCCGATGCGGTCGATGTTGGGGGTCCGGTAGCCCATCATGCCTTGGCTGATAGCGGCTGACGTTCCACATGCCGATGTCGTCGCCCCAGAGGATCAGGATATTAGGTTTCTTTTGTTCTTGCTTGTGCCATCTGGTTTGGCTCCTTTCAATTTTTTCTAAACGGTTAGTATTCCGATTCGTTCAAATCCCTTTCACTACGTAGTGAGCCACCGTGGTCGAGGGTTGGGTGTCGAGGGAATCGAGACGCGGTCATCTGCCTCACTTCACTCAACTCTCGACTCTCTTCACCTCGTCGGCGTTTTTGCCGTGCGGGATAAGCATTCTTTGGAATAGGAAAAGCGTTTGTTGAACTGTCATTTGTGTTCCGCAATCAATGACCGTGGCGCGCAACGAGTTACTACTTAACACCCACTTAGCAGGGAGTAAAGGGGAGGGCTATTGGACTTTGGTCCAATAAGAAAGAGGCGGTAACGCTCAGCCCAAACAAGAATTCACATGAGGCAACAAAAACCTGGGGGACGAGTGTCGGGTGTGGAAGATCACTCGACATGGCGTTTACCTCGTCCACGACACTGCATTTCCCCTCGACATCGATTCTCTCGCAACTCTTCACTGCTCGAACGCGAAGATGCGTTTCCAGTCGTTCTTCATGCTGATCACGGTCCAGCCCTTCTTCTTCGCCTCGGCCATCAGCGCGTCGGTGAACGTGCCGACCTGTGTTGGCAGCCTTGCGCGGTCCGTAGGCGTACTCGCGCTTGTCGTCGTCGTGCATGCACCAGCATCATCAGCCGCGCGCCGTCGCCCGCCTGCGTGTACTCCGAGCATTTGTTTGTCGCCGATCGGAGTTGCCGAACGCGGCGTACCGGGCGGCGCCCGATCATCAGGTGGAATGCCTTCCGGCTTGCCGGCGTTGTCGTCGTTCAGCAGAAGCTTGGCCTCTTTGGTCAGAGATCGGCTTGCCGCTCTTATCGTAGCCAAAGTGCGTTGCCCCTGCGCTGCCGACGACCTGCTCGGGCGGGATGCCGTACGCCTGCTCAGAGTACATCGCGCACGAAGTCCTGGCCGCCGCCGGTGACGATGTAGGTCTTGTAGCCGTTGGCGCGAAACAGCTTCATCACTTCCTGCATCGGCTGGTAGGTGAGCTCCGTATAGAGCCGCTTGAAGCGCGGATGCTTGGCGGTCGCGAGCCACTTCTTCACTTCGCCGTTGAACTCGTCCACCGTCATGCCGGTGAGGGTAGCTGCGAGAATCATTTCCAGCTGCGGCGTCGTGAACTTCGCCATCGCCTCTCGATTGCCGGACGAGCACGGTCTTGAACGGTTCGACGTTTTCGAGTTCCGGCTTCGCCTTGACCACCGCCGGAACTCGCTCCAGGCAGTAAACCACCTGCGTGTACATCGGCTGCTCGACCCACGTCGTTCCGTCCTGATCGAACGCGGCGATGCGCGCCTCCGGCGCTACGAACTTCGGCGCTGCCCTTTTCCGTAGTCATCTTGACGAAGTCGGTGATCGTCTTTTTGGCCGCACCGTCGTTCCACGACGGCAGCGGATCTGTCTGGGCATATGCCTCGACGAACACCAGCTGGCATAAAAATAAGATCAGTATCCTTCGGTGTATCATTGTACCTTGCATTGGAACTCTCCCTTTCGCCGTCTCCTCAGCGCTCTTTGCGGCTTTGCGCGAAACAAAACCCGAAATCCGAATTTCGAAACTCGTCCATAAACGTCTCGGGCTGAGCCGCTTAGGTTTGGGAAGAGCTGTTTCACGGCGGCTCGTGGGAGAGTCGCGCGCCCACCAGCTGCGCGACCACGACCGCAATGTAGAACTGTCCGAACACCGCTTCGAGCGTGGTCAACACGGTAGCGGGCGGGCGGACCGGCACGACCGCACCCGAGCCAACGCCCGTCAGTGAACCTAGACTGACGTAGTTCAGCACGGCGGTGCGCCCGTGCCAGCTGTCGAGCCCGGCGCCGAACCCCTGGCCCACGCTGAAAGACCCGGGCACGAAAATCTCGATCAACATGAAGAGATTGGACCACGCCCCGGCCGCGAGCAGATAGCCGCACACCGCGCCAAGCACGTCGTCGGAACGGACGACGCGCTGCTCGAAGATGTTCCGCAGGATGACGATCGCCGCGAAGCCGAGCAGCAGAAGCAGCGCACTGTGATAGATCAACCGGAGCGGTACCTGAGGGTAGGTCGGTGGCAGCACATAGTGCGCCAAGGCGCTCGCCACCGCGGTGGCGAATGCCATGAAGCCCACCAGGCGGTGCACCCTGCCGATCGAAGACGATCAGGAAAACAAGCAGCTGTGTGCGTTAAGATGGCCAGGTCGGACGCGACCGGCCCCAGCAGCAGCCGATGACTAAAGGACTCGACGAGAGCATCACGCCGACTATCGCTGCGAGGAGAACAGCGTACTTGTGGCTACGGAGTGTCACGGACGCTCCTGCCCGGCCAAGAGCGTCCCGCGATATCGCGGATTGCGCTCGGACGGATGGCATCTTATGTTACAACGATGTTCGGGATCATCCGCATCCGAACATCTTGACCGGCTCTACCCGTTCGCCTTGAGCATTTTCCGTGCGTGGACATTGTCGAGCCACTGCGAACCATTTTTACACAACCTGCCAGGGCGGAGTTTCAAGAAAGATGGCTTCAGTGTTTCATTGTGATCTTCATGCCCGCAGGGCCCATGCTCAATTGCGTGCCTGACTCTTGGCCTTCGTTTTCAGAATGACGATGGTCACGCCCTTGTCGTTCTTCATCGACATGGCGCGTATCGCCTCCCGCGACGGCAAAGGTCGCCTGGCCGGCTGCATAAGTGCCGGCTAGATTCCCAGGGCTACTCAGATCGTAAACCTTCCCTGCGCCGGTATAATTGGATATACCGACGTCCACCAGACTCAGGCCGGAAATCGAAAAGGATAGTTTCGTCCCTGGTAGGTCAGAACTCCGTCGCCCCAACTCCCGCCCACTCCTAAGGCGACGGATTTCATTTTCAACGTTACCAGCCCCGACGGCCACTCTTTCTTCGGGCTTCTTGTAATCAGGATAGAGTCTCGACCCAATTGAACAATTGCGCCTCGGCGCGATCGTGAATCTGCCAGCCGCGGCTTTCGATTTCCTTTCTCGCCCGCGGGCTGAGAGTGAGCCGGTGAGCCAGACCTGTTTATCAGTTGTCCCCGGAAACTACTATTGACGAGCTGATTCACGCTCGTGATCAACCTGGCCATCGGCTCGGTCCAGACCACGTAATCCGCCGGAAAATCGAAAACCAAAGCGCCGTTGCTGGTGCGGGCCAAGGCAAATTGATCCGAGGAAATAAAACTCGCCAACGGCGTCACGGACTTGTTGTAGCCGGCGTACATCTGCGCTTGGCGCTGGCGAAATAAAGCCACCGTGAAATTCTGGCTGGGGAGAGCCAACCTGACCAAGGCGCCGCGATCGGCCACTCCGTTCATCTCGCCCAGCGCGTGCACTAAAAGGAGTCTGCTCCCGTGGGGAAAAGATTGTGTTGTTAATAAACGCGTCAGTGATCTCCGGATGGACACCCATGGCATTGAGCTTCTCGGTATTCATTTTCCGCAGCGCCACTGGCGGAGTGTTTTGGAAGACCTGATTTAATAGTTTGTTGCTGCCGATCACAGTCATGGCGATACCCGCGCCGCCCGGCACCGCTGCCATGGCTGCGGACCATGTGAGAGAACCGGCGTAGCCGGCCCATGAAATCTTGTTCAACATGTCCTGCATCTTTTGGTTTCCGAATAGACATCCACGCCGAACTGATACGCATATTCGCGTTTAGTAGCCGCGAATCCGATGGCGTCCTTGATGCGAGCATCCTCGGATCCGCTGCGCTCGGCGCCGAAAAGCGCTTCCGCCGACTCTTGCGAAGGCAGCGCCCAGACCCTGCGCCGCTCCGCTCAAGGTCTGCACTGGGCTGGTGACCAAACTCATCGCGCTGGTCATGGCGTCGAGCCCGCCTTCTTTTATGGAATCTAAGTATTCCTTGCTGCTCTGGACCTTCTCCATCACGACCATGGCGTTGATTTCGCCGATCCGCTTTCTCAACACCGCGGTGGAGACCGCTGTGAAGGTGCCGAACTTGGAGTCGATCTGGTAGGTGTTTAAGTAGCCGTCGTTAGTCACTCTCTCCGGACTCGATGATTCGGTCCGGATAGAAGCTCCGGCGGCAATATCTTGGATGCGCTGAGCACCGGGGGCGCCTCGTATCCCTGCTGAGCAAAAGGCGGGGAGGACAACTCCCAAAAGCGATACCATCACTAGGGCGCTGACAAATCTCCCTAGCGGTTCACATGAGGGAGGCGTCGATTCCATTTTCTTGATTTTCATTCGTTATCCTTCTTTCTTTTGTGTTTCGTTTCTTTCGCTAGCAACTCATTTTGCGGACAGTTGGGGCGCCGCCACGATGATGTCCATTCCGGGTTGCTTTGAGTTCTATCGAAAGGTGAAAACGGTTCTATTGGACTTTAGTCAATAGAACGCGGAGAGAGGAACTCGACAAGAAACCGAAATTCGAACACGACTTCGATGATGGCGCTAAAAACTAATCGCCGCTGCGTACCGAAGTACCAACGCGTGCCGTTAGCTCTTCCGCTCAGCCTGATGATGTATTGCACATCTGGCGTTATGGCGAGCCAGCGCTTTAGTTGATCTATTGTTTGCCCGCATCCAATCGCCGTCTCGGCCGTCCTGCCGTGGAATATAGCGGCTAAGGTCCCGCGATTTACCCCCGCCGAAGCGATGTGTCTTGTCGCGGCCGGGAATCACGCCTTGATAGCTCAGGGCGCCGCCCACGAAATAGGGCATGGTGTTAACGTTCGATTTGGGCGCGATGGTCTCGCCCAAACCAGTGTCAAACACTTTTTGGCTGTTGGCATCGCCGTCGCGGTAAACCATTTGTAAAGAAAACGGGTACTTAAATGCTGTAGGTCCCGACCTCGGAGGCGTTGACATTGCTGAGACTGGTGAATCGGTTGCCGTCATAAGTCGCCAACTGTACTACCTGGCAAACCCATCCTCGGGAGCTTGGTTGAAGGGTATTTGCCTGAACCACCGATAGCGCACCCCGGTTGCCTTGCTGAAAGGAAAAGTCAGGCCCTCCACTTGGCTCAGCGGCAGAGTTGGTGTTGAACACCCCGACCGCGGCGAACTGAAACCTCGGACTGACGTTGTAAAGCGCTTATACCCCATTCCACGCCCGGCGGATAAGCCGTCAACGTCGGGTCGTTTATGTCAGGGTTGGCCTGGAACGGGATTGATTCCCGTTGATGATACTGATTGAGCAACCGGCATGGTGGCGAAGGTCCGCTGAGGCTGCAGCGTCCCGCCTGTGTCAGCGCCTTGTTTAATGTTTGCTGCACTATAGAGCTCGCCTAAGAGTGGTTGATCGTGCCATGCCCGGAGCGGTGTAGGCGCTTTGAACCGGAAAGATGTTTTCCACATAGTTGGTTGAGCTCTTCGGTGGACCAATACGCGCATGGAACGGGCGGGAACTCCATGAGCTTGTCCGAGGTCCCAGAATATCGGGGGCTTTTAACGCGTTCCGCTGTAGGTGAATCCCGCGATTGACCGCCGCTTGGATTGCCCTAAAAGTTGGGTCGTATGGGACGCGGTCGGCGCGATTCCAAGTCGATTCAGTTCGCTGCAATCCCCCCCCAGTCTTGGGTCAGCGTATGTCGATGAAGTCAAACTGCCGCCCCGCGCATTCGAAGTATAGTTTGTGTGGGGATTGGCGGGCGATGGTGCGCTGCGGGCGCCGACCGTTCGGGCGAGAGGGGACGGATATTGGCGGTTTGTTTGTGCGTGCGCGGCTGGAAATCCAGTACCAGCAGGCCAGCATTGCACTCCTTGGCTATTTACGCAGGGCTAATTCAATTTCTTACTGTAATTCGAATTGAGAGATTTTGGCCAGCTTTTGCGCACGGCATTGCTACTCGCTGGCTACGAGATCGCTGTGTGCTTTTCTGAAGCGCAGCATGTACATCAGCAAAGCAGCAAAAGCGATCACGCTTCAGCACATACAGCAACCCGGGAGTGCCTGTGAGAAAAAGCCGCAATGAAATGGAGGTCCCGACCCAAGAAATAGGTTCCGAGACCCCAGCTGCACGTCAGAGAATCGCGCCGGCGACGTTGTGACGCCGTGAAGGTCCACCAGGGCACTTGCGGACACCGGCGACGATTCCGTTCAACTGCCTTAGCCCGTCGAGAAATCGCGCTAGCAAAGATAACCAGGCCGCCGCGCTGTTTGAAAAGATCCTCGAGGCGCTGCTGGCGCTGCGAGTTGACCTTGAGCTTGTTCAGGACTGACCCGGCCGCCCCACCGGCCAACGGCGTAACCCCACGCTGTTTCCGAGCGGCCGCCGCAGTTCGACTGACAGAGCAGCACCGCAATGTTCATCCGTCCCTCGGCGGCCTCCGGCGCTCCGCCATGAGTAGCGTCTGCCCCGGCGTGGGGATGCCCATGCCTTCCACCATCACAGCCGCGAATGCCGCGCCGTAACCGCAGCGCGCCAACAGCGGCTGCACTCTTGCGAGGGCGCGTTCGAACCGCCGCACCGTGGCACTTTCTTGATGGTCCGCTGCGGCGGCGGCGGAGTTCCACAGGAGCTAACAGACAAAACAGAGAAATTACCGATGCCGCGCCGGCCGTCTGCACCACTCAGCCACCAGCAGCAAAGCCAAGCATTGACCCGCGGTAATATTCAATTTACCGCATGTGTTGAAATTTTTTGCATGAATTTGCAGTACGGACTCAGAAAAAGGACTCGCGACGAAGCGGTAAGGTAAACCGAGTGTAAGCGAAAGTCAAATGCGAAATTCGAAAGCGGCCGCGCGGACCGAAACAATTTTCAAATAGTCAAAAAACAGAAAGAGTGGCGAGGACGAGAAATTTCCCTCGACACCCGACCCTCGTTCATTTCTGCTTTGTCTTCCCGGCGGTGAATAGTCCGGCAGTTACTTCAGGCGCTAAACTTTTGGGAGAAGAAACGACACTCAACTTATTCACAGATTCATCGATGACGTTGAGTCGAGCTTCGGATTCGTCGATGGTGCTGCCGCCCAGAGTCTGGTCAGACATGGTAAACAATGCCGCCATCTTGAGATCGCGATGGTTTTGGGCAAACTTCGCCAGAGTACCACCCTTCCACATCCAGTGTCTGCGATCGATCTGGACCGCCAGTTGTCCAACAAGGCTAACGTTTCATGATAGATCGTCGGCACCCGGCCGTGCTTGGTCTGATCGTGAACGGTAACTTGTTGCGACAGTTCTGCGCGATAGTCGTGCGCGAGATTTTGCTGAAACGGCTACAGAGACATTGTTATTATCGATAAATTCACTGGGAGTCACCCACATCGCCAACTTGATAATTCGCTATGGCGCCTGCGGTGCCCAAATAAACAACCTGCCGGACGCCCTTTTATAGAACGTATCCACAATGATATTTGCATCATCGCCGCTAGACATTGCGCGCAATCACGAGCTTTTGCTTGATCGTCGGGTGGGTGAACAGATCAATATCTAATCCTTCCTTTACCAGAGGCTGGCGTCGCCAATTTTTGCTCCAGCAAGACTTTTTCCCATTTTCCTTTGAAGCCAAAAAAGCAGCCAATCCTTATCGTTGAGTTTCAAAGAGATCCCGGCCGGATTGAAGACAAATAAAGGCAGCTCGACGTTGGCATGAACCGAACGCATGCTTGAAAAGGTGTTGGAATGGGTAATTTGACAATAAACATCGGCTTCCTGGTCAACACCTCGAAGATTGAGTGAAAACCACCCGGTAGGCGTGGGGTTTGGCTTTCACCGCAATATAAATGCTGCGATGGAGTTGACCGCGCCGGGTTTGTAAGAAATAAAAAGTGTCAAAGCCATCGCGCCGATGAAACTGCATACGCATCGTCAACAGTCTGGTTATGGGTATAAAGGTCGGCGGGCAGGATCGAGCGCGTGGGAAACTGCTCTCTCAAGAAATTGGCAAAAGCCTTGGGAAAGCGATCGTCAGTATACTGCAGCGATATTCATATTATATTTACCGGAAGACACCGAACAGGTAGCACGGGCATTTGAGCAACTTTCAGCGCTTCCGTCGATGGTCCTGGCTTGCGGCACGAAAATCTTTCTCATCTGAAAAAGCTTTGGCATCAGGGTACCCTTCGTACATTTTGGAGATCATATCCTCGGCGACGGGCTTGAGTTTGGCGTAGCCGGCCGAGCCCCGCAAAGATTTTAGCGCCGTGTTGGTAAACTTCTCTCGCCCAACGATCCGCGGACTGTCCCCGCTTATAAACCAGAACATTGGCTGAGAAGCATCCTCGTCGATCCGTGCTGTTGATTCGGTCATCGGTCACGATCGAAATGGTCTGCGAACTGCGCAGCGTCGGCGCAGTCCTTCTCCGGTAATAGACCCGGACAGACCAATTTAAGATCCTACAAAACCCTGCCCAACTTTCGTCGAACAATGACTTTTGCAGCTTTGCCAGATCTTCGCTGACCTCCTGGTAGAGGCTCAGTCTCTCTCGATCACTGCTATCACGGCAGGATCGATGAGGCCCGCCAGCGGCCGGCCGGATTGAATGGCCTTTGTATCGCCGCCGCAGAGCTGTCCGGCCGTTGTTCGATGTCAACAAACAGTTTCGCATTGGCAGGCAAACTCTTTGGATCAAGCGGCGCTGCTGAACCCTTCGCTTGTTTTAGAGAATAGATCATCCACAGCAGCTTTGGATTTTGATTAATTGGCAAAGATTTCACCGCCTGATAAGAATCGCTGTCGATAAACTGGACCAGTCGCTCAATGTTTCTATCCTCAAGGAGGGCGCGGAATTTTTCCTCTCCGTTGCCTGGAGCGGTTACAACCTCGACCCGATCACCGTATTTTTGCAGCGCCTTCTTCACCATCAGGGCGCGTTCTCTCGCGGAAGCCAGAGTATCCCCGTCACTGCTGTCATTGACCGACACCACTAAACGCGCAATGGACTTGCCGAGCTCTGCGCATTCTTTGCGAACGCCGGCATCTCCTAAAGCGCAGCGCAGCCTGGCGATCTCTACCTGAGGTGGGTGGATCAAAAGTGCCAGCAATAAAACCCGTGTTGGCGGCCATGGCGATTGGCGCAAACAAAATCGCCAAGAATCACGGAAGCAAAGATTGGCACAGGCGAACGACCGAAAAGCTTAAACCATCTCATATTTGTCATCCTTTCGCGGACCGCTGCGGGAGTAATTTCGCTGCGATGGCAAGTCGCGGCTTGTCATGGCGCCGAGTCGTCGCTGTACTCAGACGTAAACCACTGATCAGTATTCTGGAGCACTTGCATCCGAGAAAACAGTTCGAGACGCTTCTAATCGGACTTCTTAGGTCCAATAGAGATCTGTCGGACTTGAGAGGCAACTCCACCAAGCAGACTATCTCGAGTCACTTCGTCAACCCGCCTACGATGCAGTGGTCGCCTAGAAAATCTGGAATCGCCGACCATGAGTACGCCAATACGGCAAATCCTGCGTTGGCGATTCGGCGTCAGTCCGCGTCGGTACGTGGTGTATACATGCGGCTGTGAATTATCTAGCCGTGTATGGCGAGCCAGCGTCTTGTCAGTTGGACTCTGGCTAATTTGCGCTCGGAACGGCGCTTCCTCGATCTGTGCCTCTGAATTGCCGGCGAATTCATAAATGATCCGCCGCTCGAATGCCGAAGCCGCTGTTTTAATGCGGCGCTCGGGCAACCGCGCTCCGAGCGTTGTTATCGGCGCATCTAACAGTGTGTTCAATTACCCGATGCCAGCCACGTTGCGAATCACCGACCAATGCGGTTGCTCTGGTGTTAGCGCGAGCTTGACTTCATGAGCTCCGTTTGAGCGATGCGCGCTCGCCGGGCGTTGTGTTCTTGAGCTCGTCCAGTTGAGCAAAGGCCCGCGGCATTCCGAATACGAAAAGAATTACAGCCAAGCCGAGAGACAAAATACACGCGTCCCCTCATTGATGCCTCCTGCATTTTGCGTGCTCGAGTTTTGACTCAACTGACATCACTGTACTTGCCTGTGGCAAGGGAGATAACACCGTATCCAATGCCATCATCTTACCACCAGTGATCCGGCGAGACATTGCAGCAGTCGCTTGCTGAGTCTTCTTGGGCAAGGCAGGGCTGTGGGAAATCCCCAGCCTGGTTCCGCTCACCTGACAGAAAATCCGCTTCGCGCCTCAGAACCTACAGCAAAATGTCGCAGTGGCGTGCATGACTGGATTCAGAAATCCTACTCAACCAACGCGGTCCTGCGAACAATTTAGTCTCGCATGCCGTAAACTTACGCTCGCACCGGCAGTAGCATAACCCGGCTTCGAACTGGAAAAATTTGCAACACCAATCGCTGGCGCATCGGCATGCGGCAATCTAGGGAATCATGCCGCACTCGAACATCTTGTTCGCAATGGGTCCGGCAACACGGTTGAGAAACTCGGTTCGCATCTGAGGATCCTTGCGGAGCATTTCCACCACTTTCTCTTCCATCATGTCCCTTCCGCCTGTCGCGGGTTGGCTTTTTTCTGTTGCAAATCCTGACATGAAGAGCTTTGATATTTCTGCACGACCTTCTCGGCCACTTTATCCATTATCGGGTACTGCTGTGCGCCGGCGACTCCAGCTTGCAACAACAACAAACCCCCGGCAAAAACCAATAACGTAACCTGATCACATACGTTTTCTCCCTTCTCCAGTTGTTAATTAGCCGCGTAAAAAATTTCCTGAGGGTCGAGTGTCGCGTGTCGAGGGGAATTAATTGTCCCTCTGCCGTGCCAACACCTGAAACCAGAAACCGAAAAACTCTTTGCCTCGACACTCGACTCGCTACATCATTTTTACCGCCGTCTGAAACCACCGCCGCCGGACCGCGGCCGGCACCGCTCTGCTCCGGCACCGAAGCGATCGGCCCAACCGCCACCTCCGCTCCCAAAGCGGCTTTCCGTACTGCCGAGCCCGCCGGCTTGACTCTGGCTAAAGCTGCTGAATCGGTCTTCGCCCTGGGTGCGCGCCTGCTGCTTCTCTATCGGCCCACGATGTATCGCCTCCCGCGCTCTGCCAACTGCCAGTGGTGCGTGGCTGCTGCGAGGTGCTACCGAGCGTGCTGGATGAACGTGGCTGTGAAGCGCTGGAGCTCGCACGCCGGCGCGGTGCTCGTGTCGTACTTTTGCCAGCCATCGCCGGTGTTCTTGTATACATTGCCGTTCACATCGGCATAATGATTATTATTGACCTTGGCCGCACCGTAAGTTTCCGTCTTGCCCGGTGGTCGGATTGGTGTGGAAGTCGTCTGACGCCCGGCCGCGCCGCCGCCTGGGGCCGACTCCCGCGGCAGAAGTAGTGGTTTTGCTTGCGCCGGTATTTGGGTTGGACACAGTCGTTTTGTCGTCCTGCGGCTGCCTGACCCGTTTCAGGATTGCTTACCGCACCCGCGTCAGACGAAATCGTCCGTCCCTCGGCACCTGTGGCCTGCACGCTGGAGCCGTAGGCATATCTCCCCGTCGCTGTGTTGTAGGTTTCGCCGCGCGCCACGCTACCGGAGCCACCGGCGGTCGTGTTGAACGTACGGTCGTAACCTGCCTGCGCCTGGCCGGTGTAGGGATTGTAACTTCGCCCGCCCTGGTAAGCTGCCCGTGGTTCCGGTTGCATTAGTTCGTGTAGGTCCCACTGGCCTGCGTGCCGTAAGCTCCGCCGTAATTGTTGTAGTAAGTGCGCGTGCCGGAGTAGGCGGTGTTACCCCATTGACCATGAGACGTTGCCGCTCACCGAGCCGCAACAGGGAGCGCCATAATAAGGATAGTACCCAGGATGATAGTAGACAGGATAATAGATCGGATGGTAATACGACGCGGTCATCGCCGCCGCAGTGACGCCCATCGCAAAGCCGAAGGTCATTGCCTACTGCCGGATTGTAAACCGGCTGAGCCATGACTCCATACGTAACCGGAACCGGGTAATACACCGTCCCAACCCACGGCTGATAGCTATATCCGGTGCCGAAAACGACCACGCCGTCGGGCGAGACAACTGTGCCCATGTAGCCCGGTGTATAACCGACGTAGACTACTTTGTCCGTGGCGCCGTAAACTTTTACATAGGTTACATAATACAATCGAGAGCTCGGCGGAATCGTGTAGATAGCCGCAGGAACATACGTGGCGACAACCCACGGACCGGTTAGCGACGGCGCCCTAAACCATACGCCCGCAGTAAGAGCATAGTAGGTATTCGCATCTACACGGATAATCGGCGTCGGTGAGTTCACGACGTAGGTGAGCGATGTGTTCGGAATCGGTTGGAGTTGCGGCGCTCCATCGAAGACAGGTGTAAATTTTGGGCCGTTCACCAGCTGGATAGTTGCCGTCTGTGGAATCGAGTTCGCGATCAAAGCTTCCTGAGCTTGCGGTGTTCCGGCCACCGACGCGAGCACCACGCCCGCTGGCGAATTTACTGGAATGCGTTTGAAATCAGCTGGCAGGGTATTGCTCGCGACGTAAGTCCAAGGTCCAGCACTCGTTAGCGCCGGCGCCCTGTACCAACGGCCGGCGACCAAGATGTAATAATTGCCGCTGGCTGTATCCAAGATGACATCGGCCGTGGTGTTGCTAGCCCACTGTAAACTGGTGCCTGCTATGGGTGTTAAGGTGGGCTGCCCCTGAAATACCAGCATCTCGGCCGGGGTCTCGCTCACATAAATAGTAGGCGTCGCCTTCGCCAGCGATGGCTTAGGTTGCATGTTGCCGCCGTCCAGCAAATCGACCTGGCCTGTCTTGGCCAGGCTGGTGGCAACTTGATCGATGCCCGCAGGGGAGGTCGTCGCCCGCGACCACGGCCCGGTGGTTGCGCCGGCAGACATCCATCCATCGTAAACATGCAGGTAATAATCGCCGCCTGCCTGGGGCTGGACCATAAGCGCCTCAGTGTTGATAACTCGTTGAAAGTTGCTGCCCGGAACCGGCCGCACCACGGGACTGCCGCTGATCGATACCAGAATCGCCGGCGCATATGCGATGATGATTTGCGGTGGATCGGTGTTCACCGGCACCGAAGACGGCTGTACGGTTCCGGATACCACCAGCGATGCCTGCAGACGATCCAGAGAAATAGTGCGCTGGGCGGGAACCGATTGCTGCTGCAGGGCCCGCATATAGGACGCGCCATGGTCCGCAAGCGTGGGGGAAATTGCTTTTGGTCAACTTGATATCCTCGAGCACCACGATCCTCGAAACCCTATTCACCTGCGTGCGCGCCGTCGCCCAGATGACGCCCAAGATTTCCTGTTTCGAGCCGCTGGGGGTTATGCTGACGACGGCCCGGAAGCTCAGGATGTTATTTTCCCAGGAATCAACCTGAGGTTGATAAACCAGAACGGCGGCATTATTCAAGTTTGAATTGCCGCGGCCACGGATCGGCGGGGGCGGCTCCATTCGTATTCTGTGCCAGCGCTGAACTCATCGAGACGAGCGTTCCGAAAAGAAGCACGAAGATCAGCGGTAAATCTTTCCTTCGACTCACGATTACTTTCCTTTCGGCGGGAAATTCCTCAAATCAGCAAGAGACGAGTGCGACTTAATGTCGAAGCAGGATTGGCATGCAATGTTTTCCCAACTGCGCACGCAACTCCCGATCGGGCAACACCAATCGGAAAATTTTACTTACTACAACTGAAAGTTTTGCACATGAATTCCGTGCCCGCTTTTTGGAGATTTATGGCAGCGGTTTGGTTTCAACGCCGCTCCGGCCGAGCGAACCTTCTGTTGGTTCAAACGTGGAGCGCTTGGTTACTCTTTCTCGAACCCGCTGCATAATCACGTAAAAAACCGGAACGAACGGAATCGCTAACAGCGTAGACGCGAGCATGCCGCCAAAAACCACCGTGCCCAGTGATTGCTGGCTTGCAGCTCCGGCGCCGGTGGCCGTCATGAGCGGCACGACACCGAGGATGAACGCGATCGAAGTCATCACGATCGGACGAAAGCGCCGGCGCGTCGCTTCCACCGCCGCATCAACGGCCGGCATGCCTTGAGCCATGAGCTCGCGCGCGAACTCGACGATCAGGATGGCATTCTTGGCGGCGAGCGCAATCATCAGCACAAGCCCGATCTGCGTGTACATGTCGATGGGAAAGCGCCGAATTACCAAAGCTACAACGATGCCCACGAGCGCCATGGGCACGGTGAGAATAACTGCGGCCGGATCGATCCAGCTTTCATACTGAGCCGCGAGCACCAGATAGACCATCGTGATCGATAGCGCGAAGATAAAGTAAGCTTGACTGCCGAGCAGTTTCTCTTGATAGGAGAGTCCGGTCCATTCGTAACTCATACCCTGGGGAAAAGTGCTGTCGGCGGTCTGCTCCATATAGCTGAGCGCCTCGCCGGAGCTGAATTTCGGCATAGGGACGCCGGTGAGAATCGCCGCAGGATAGAGATTGTAGCGCGGGATGAGTTCCGCTCCGAGCACGCGGCGCACATCGAGGAGACTGCCCAGCGGCACCATCTGACCGGCTGCGTTGGCTACATTGAGATTTCCTATATGCTCCAACTGCCGGCGGTAATCCGCCTCCGACTGCACCCTAACCTGAAAGCTCTGGTTGAACTTGTTAAACAGGTTGACATAGCTCGATCCAAGATAGGTCTGTAGCGTCTGCGAAATGTCCTTCATGGTGACGCCGAGCGAGTTTAGCCATCGTCCTGTCGATGTCGAGGTGAAGCTGCGGGCTGTTGGCATTGAAGGTGGTAAAGCCGATGCGCAGAAAACCCGGCCGGTTTTGCGCCTTCGTAAGCATTTCTTGCACGGTTTTCTGGAGTTCATTGATACCCGCTCCGCCGCGATCTTCGATGACCATTTGGAACCCGAAAGCGTTGCCCAGGCCGGGGATCGGCGAAGGCGGCAGCACGGCAAATTGCGCGCTCGGAAGCGCGAGAAATCTTTTCTGCAGGTCGGCTAAAAGATTGGCCTGAGAAAACCCCGGCGGACGGTGTTCCCAGTCTTGATACATGACAAACGCCGTGAGCACGTTGGCAAGCTTTGCCGAATCGAGCGCCGAATAACTGCCGATCGTTACCCAACCCTTGATGCCTGGAATGTCCCTGAGAACAGCATCGACATCTGCCGAAACCTGGCGCAGCCGCGGCTGCGAGACGCCGGCAGGAAGCCGCGCCACCAGAATACAGAACCCCTGGTCTTCCAGCGGTAAAAGCGTCGTCGGATAGATCGCGAAGGCAGTCGCAGCCAAGCCAACGCAGACGAAAACGCGCACGCCATTTTGCCCGGGCGGCCTACCATCCACTGCACCAGACCGATGTAGCGCCCCTCCACCGCTCCGTAGGCGCGATTAAACCCGCGGTAAAACCAGTTCACTTGCCGATCCTTCACCGCTGGCCTTAAATAAAGCGCGCATTGCGTCGGCTTTAACGTCAGCGCATTGATCGCGCTGATGATCGCGGTCGCGGCAATCACCAGCGCAAACTGCCGAAACATCTGCCCGGTGATCCCCGGTAAAAACGACGCCGGCAAAAACACCGCCGTCAGCACCAGCGTGATCCCCAGCACCGGCCCGGTAAGCTCGCTCATCGCCTTGATCGCCGCATCCTTGGGCGTGAGCCCTTCCTCGATATAACGCGAGGTGATTCTCGACGATCACAATCGCATCATCCACCACAATGCCGATCGCCAGAATCAGCGCGAAACAGCGTCATCAGATTGATCGTGAAACCGAGCAACGCCATGGCCGCAAACGCGCCGACAATGGTCACCGGTACGGTGGTGGCGGGAACCAACATGGCGCGGAAGTTCTGCAGGAACAGCATGATCACGATCAGCACCAAAATCCCCGCCTCGATCAGAGTCTCGTAGACCGCATGAACCGACTGATCAATGAAGACGGTGGTATCGTAGAGGGTTGTGTATTTAAGTCCCAACGGAAACGCCTTGCTCATTTCCACCATTAGCTTGCGCGTCTCGGCGGCAACCTGAAGCGCGTTGGCGCCGGGTAGAGCAAAGACTGCGATATTTGCCGCTTTCTTTCCGCTCAGGCCCGAAAAGATCGTATATTGTTGTTGGCTGAGTTCGACTCTGGCAATGTCCCTGACGCGCACAATCGCGGCAGTCACCTTGCTGGAAGTGCTGGCGAGTGTCTCCCGCTGCTTCGGTCGAAGCCGGTTGTGCTTTGACAATGATGTCTTCGAACTGTTCCACATCCGACAGCCGGCCGAGCGTATTCACGGTAAATTGAAACAATTGGTCCGGCGGCGCCGGTGGTCCGCCCAGTTGCCCCGATGCTACCTGGATGTTTTGGTGGCGGATGGCGTTCAGCACATCGAGAACGGTGAGCCCGTAAGTCTTTAGCTTGTCGGGATCGAGCCACACCCGCATGCTGTACGGTCCGGCACCGAATATCGTCACTTGTCCGACTCCGGGCAGCCGCGCGAGCGGCGCCTGCAAATTGATGATCGCGTAATTGCTCAAAAACGTTTCATCGAACCGGTTGTCATCCGAGTAGAGGCTTTCGATCAAGAGGATATTGGTACTAACTTTTTGACGTTGATTCCCGCGGCTCTGACCTGCTCCGGCAACTGTGGGAGTGCGCTGTTGACTGCGTTCTCCACCAGCGCCACAGCGACGTTGAGATCCGTACCGATCGCGAACGTGACCGTCAGCGTATAAGTCCCGTCACTGCCGCTGTTGGACTGCATGTAAATCGAGTTCTCGACGCCATTGACGCTGTGCTCGATCGGAATGCCCACTGGTGTTCGCCACCGTCTCGGCGCTCGCGCCAGCGATAGTTGGTCGTGACTTGAATCGTGGGCGGCACAATTTGGGGATATTGGGCGACGGGCAAGCTATAAAGGCAAACAGCGCCAAGCAGAACCGTGATGATCGCGATCACGTTGGCAAGAACCGGTCTCTCAATGAAGAATCTAGACATGCCCGTCTAAATACAAAAAAACCAGCGTCGAGCCCAGTCTATGCTGAGTGCGTTTGGGCTCACAAATCGGTTCTTAAGTGTTGCCACGATAAACTCCGTTTCGTGGGGCGACACCCTCGGCACGAATGGCGGATGATGATGACGACCAGAGTTGAACTCGATAACCGCTAATGTGCCTGGTTATGCGTGAGTCGTAGTTCAAACTGCGATGGGAACAATGCTGAGTTTTCCCGCCATTCGCTCAGGGGGCGTTCCCAACCAGTTTCCCACTTTTGAGCCAGCAGGTTTCTCGCTTGCTGCCCCATTTCGAGTCCTACACTGAGGGCCTGAAGGGCTTGTTTGTATTCCTGGGATTTAGCCATGGCGTGGAGCAGAACGGCAGCCAGATACAACAGGCTTACAGGCTGATGGATTTGCGCAAGGTAGACGGCCGACAATCCGACTTCACCGGGTAAATCCGTTCCAAAATTGGTGACGGTATGATGAATATCATGAGTCATGGCTCGCCGCTGGGTTAAATAGCTGGCTTTCCATTCCAAACCTGCTTCCCAGTTTTCTACGGCTGTGGCATTTTTTGGATGGCGTCGGGGTCCAAGCCGGCTGCGATCATGCGTGTTGCATGCACCCGTCCCAAAGAGCCCTCAGGGAGTTGGTTCAACTGTTTCAAACTGGAGGCGGGAGGAGTGTATCGTTCTTCGACCAACTGAGCAATTTCCGGAATCGACAGCATGTAATGTTCAAAGGACCGCATCGGCTGCGTTTGCTGCAGCGCTTCGTGCAGGTCGTAAAAGGCTTTAATTTGATGCGGATCGTTTACCAGCGTGACAAACCCTTGCAAGCCGGCCATGAGTTTATCGGTGAACTGAATCGTGTCCGCGGTGTTCATCGTTGAGGCTCGCCTGTTGCGTCATTCCTTCACGAGGGAAGGTGGTCATCAGGGTTTCGGTGCACGTAGGAGAGATGAACAACTGAGTTTGACGTCAAGTCGCCAAAATCAAATCAAATTCCGGGGTGGTGGACAAGCGGGATTCACCCACTGAATGACCTCGGCCCATCCGGCGCTGTCCTCGTCATGTTGCAGATAACCGTGGATCGGTTTTACCCCTGTCCATCCGTCTTTAATGTGAATGCTCAGCACAGGATCGAAGAGTTCTCCGCTCAGGACCCGATCGACATACTGCTTGATGGTCATCGTCGAGCACCGTTTTCCATAGCCGGGCAAACGGCTGGCTCCTACCATTCGCCAGAGTCGTTCCTCCTGTACGAGAAAGCGGGCCTGATCCGTTAAGGCGTGAGCGATCCCGTAGTGTTGATGCCGGGGATGCACCATGATGTCGGCGCCGTAAAGCGTCGGCCCTTCGGGATTGTGATCGAGGAACGAACCGCCAGCGGTGAGAATATCCCATGGATCATCGATATGAAAATCCATCAGGCGCAGTCGCAGGGTGAAGTGGACTCCAGCCACTGCATCATGAGTTTCGTCAATGGCAACGAACTGACCCTGCGGGAAGACCTGTCGGTGATCTTCGAAGTTCGTCAAGCGTGTAGGGGATCTCCGTGGGGTATACCAGCTTGCAAATCTCGATGATGGCCTCGTAGTCCGAGGGGGCGACCAGACGGATTTTATAGTTGGCTGGAAGCATAGAAGACCGCCTATCTCGGTTCGTGAAAAACACTCATGGTTCGTCTACGCCCATTTTATATGCACCTTGGTTGGAATCTTGTCTGTCTTGGTTGCGGTGACGGCTCGGCGGGTTGTTGTGTAAGAATAGCAATTTACACACCCTTTTTCTTTGACGGCGAGCTATATCGCCGAACCGGCGAGTCGTCAAGCGCACGGCTGTTTAATGGAAATCGCGGCCTAGGTGATCGGTTAGATACGGCACTGTTGGGCACAGGTAGTGGAATCCAGATTCTTGCTGTTCTTAACTCACCGTTTCGGTGCAGCCGCGCCCGCACGAAAACGCGACAGCCCAAATGAGTCGCCCATGTGTATTTTTTGAGAGTTCAATCGCTTTTCAGTCCGGTTTAGGCACCGGAACTTTCGAGTGCGCGTTGGCGATTGTCTTTCGTTCCCGCCACCATTCGCTGAAGTTTTCCATCACGATGTAAAACACGGAGACGAACGGTATTGCGAGGAGCGTCGAAGCGAGCATCCCGCCAAAGACCACCGTCCCCAGCGACTGCTGGCTTGCGGCTCCGGCGCCGGAAGCCGTCATGAGCGGCACGACGCCCAAGATAAACGCGATTGAAGTCATCACTATCGGCCGAAAGCGCCGGCGCGTCGCTTCGACCGCGGCATCCACAGTCGCCATGCCCTGCGCCTTGAGCTCCCGCGCGAACTCGACAATCAGAATCGCGTTTTTGGCGGCGAGCGCGATCATCAGCACCAGACCAATCTGAGTATAGAGATCGCTTGGCAATCCGCGGATCTTCAGCGCGGTGATCACGCCCAACAGGGCCATAGGCACCGTCAAAACAACTGCCGCAGGAGCGGTCCAGCTTTCGTATTGTGCGGCCAGTACGAGAAATACCAGCGTGATGGAGAGCGCGAAGATGAAGTAAGCCTGGTTGCCGATAAGCTTTTCCTGATACGAAAGCCCCGTCCAGTCGTTGCCCGTATTCAATGGCAAGTTGTCGTTTGCGATCCGTTCCATGATGGCGAGCGCCTCGCCGGAGCTAAATCCGGGCGCCGGCCTCCCGATAAGCGGCGCCGCCGGATAGAGATTGTAGCGGGTGATAAGCTCCGACCCGAGCACACCGGCGGACCTCAAGCAAAGCGCCGAGCGGCACCAACTGGCCGGAGCGGTTGGCCACATATAGGTTCGCAATGTCGTCGAAGCGCCGGCGGTAATCGGCGTCCGCCTGAATCCGAACCTGGAAGCTTTGGTTAAACTTATTGAACAGGTTCACGTAGGTCGATCCCAGGCTCGTTTGCAGAGTTTGAAAGATGCCCTCGATCGTGACGCCCAGCGATTCGGCCATCGTCCGATTGATCGTCAGGTGTATTTGCGGGCTTTTCGAGTTGAACGTTGTCGTGACGTCGTGCAGCCCGGGTTCTTTGTCCACTGCCAGCATAATTTGCTGGATGGCTTTTCGAGCTGTCCCAGACCCATGCCGGCGCGGTCTTCAATCATCATTTGAAAACCGCCTGCCTGACCCAGGCCCGGCACCGGAGGCGGAATCAGCACATTGAACTGCGCCTTACGGATCGATTGAAGCCGCTTGCGCAAGTCGGCGACAATCTTGTTTTGCGAAAGGTCCGCCGGACGCTTATCCCAATCGTCATACATGACGTACTTGGTTACGACGTTGGAAAGATTGGCTGCATCGGGATCGGAGAATCCGCCGCTCGTCACCCATCCCTTGATGCCCGGCACGTTCTTGAGAAGAGCGTCGACATCGGCCGAGACCTGGCGTACGCGCAGCTGCGAAGCGCCGGCAGGAAGCTGCGCCACGAGCACGCAGTATCCCTGGTCTTCGGTGGGAAGAAACGCGGTTGGATAGCGCGCAAACATAACTGCAGCGCTGCCCGCCACGATAAAGAAAAAGACACGCCATTTTGCCCGGGCGGTCTACCATCCACTGCACCAGACCGATGTAGCGCCCCTCCACCGCTCCGTAGGCGCGATTAAACCCGCGGTAAAACCAGTTCACTTGCCGATCCTTCACCGCTGGCCTTAAATAAAGCGCGCATTGCGTCGGCTTTAACGTCAGCGCATTGATCGCGCTGATGATCGCGGTCGCGGCAATCACCAGCGCAAACTGCCGAAACATCTGCCCGGTGATCCCCGGTAAAAACGACGCCGGCAGAAACACCGCCGTCAGCACCAGCGTGATCCCCAGCACCGGCCCGGTAAGCTCGCTCATCGCCTTGATCGCCGCATCCTTGGGCGTGAGCCCTTCCTCGATATAACGCGAGGTATTCTCGACGATCACAATCGCATCGTCCACCACGATGCCGATCGCCAGAATCAGCGCAAACAGCGTCATCAGATTGATCGTGAAACCGAGCAGACGCCATGGCCGCGAATGCGCCGACAATGGTCACCGGTACGGTGGTGGCGGGAACCAACATGGCGCGGAAGTTCTGCAGGAACAGCATGATCACGATCAGCACCAAAATCCCCGCCTCGATCAACGCCATGTACACGCCATGAATGGAATCTTTGATGAACATCGAGCTATCGAGCAGCACCGTATACTTGAGACCCGGCGGAAACTTCTGGCTCATTTGCGCCATCAACGCGCGCACTTCTTGCGCGACCTTAAGCGCGTTGGCGCCGGGCAGCGTATAGACGTTCATCTGCGCGGCCTTCTTGCCGCTCACGCCGGAAAAAGAAGTAAACGCCTCCTGGCTCAGCTCGACTTTCGCAATATCCTTGATGCGCACGATGGCCGCCGCCTGATTGACCTCGCCGGATTTGAGCGTTGCCGCTCGTCTCGACGGACGGCGGCTGCGCTTGACAATGATATTCTCGAACTGAGAGACGTCGGAGAGTCGGCCCAGGGTCGTCACGGTGAATTGAAAGACCTGGTCCGCCGGCACCGGCGGCCCGCCGAGCTGTCCTGAGGCGACTTGGACGTTTTGGTTTTGAATCGCATTCTGCACCTGCGATACGGTGAGACCGTAAGCTCTCAGTTTGATCGGATCGAGCCAGATCCGCATGCTATAAGGACCGGCGCCAAGAACTTGAACCTGCCCGACGCCGGGCAGACGAGCGATCGGGCTCTGCAAATTGATGATCGCGTAATTGCTCAAAAAGGTTTCATCGAACCGATCGTCGTCTGAATACAGGCTGCCGATCAGTAGAATATTGGTACTGACCTTCTGAACGTTCACGCCCTGGCTCTGAACTTCCTGGGGCAGCTGCGACAGAGCGCCGTTCACCGCATTCTGCACTAGCGCGACCGCAGCGTTCAGATCGGTGCCGACGGCGAAGGTCAGCGTGAGCGCGTAGCTGCCGTCGCTGCCGCTCGTCGATTGCATGTAGATCGAATTCTCAACGCCGTTGACGCCTTGCTCGATGGGGATTGCCCACTGTGCTCGCCACCACGTCCGCGCTGGCGCCGGGATAGTTCGTGCTGACGCGGATCGTCGGCGGCACGATTTCGGGATACTCGGCAACCGGCAATCGGAGCAGACAAACCGCGCCCAGGAGGATCGTGATAATGGCAATCACGTTCGCAAGGATCGGGTGCTCGATGAAGAATTTGGACATGACGATGAGTTTTTTGTCTTTTAACCACTAATTGAAGGGACACGCAGCAGAGTTATCGCACGAAGATGGGGACCCGGTATCATCCACGGATGCCTCGACTTCTTCGACAGCCCTCATTCTGGGCTCTTTTTGCTTTCTGCAGGCGAGGAAAGTTTTTCGGCTTGCTGCGGCTTCACCGCCCGACCCGGAATCGCTTGCAGGAGGCCCTCGACGATGACCCGATCCTCAGGTTTGAGTCCCTCTCCAATCACCAGCATGCCGCCAACCTGAGATCCGGTCTTGACGCCCCGGCGCTCGACGACGTTCTTGTCGTTGACGACCAGGACATATTCGCCCTGCTGATCGAAGCTCACGGCGTCTCCGGGAACCAGCAGCGCGTTTCTCTTCTCCAGCGCGGGTATGCGCACGCGCACGAACAGCCCGGGGAGAACGCTGCGATCCGGATTGGCGAAAATACCGCGCGCCTGTAGAGTACCCGTCGTCGGCGCGACGCTGATGGAAGCAAAATCGAGGCGGCCCTCATGGGGATACCCTTCCTCGTTGGACAGTGCGAAAAAGATCGGAATGCGTCTTTCCGCTATGGGCGGCGCGGAGGTCTGTTTCCTGTGCTCGATCACGCGCAGCAGATCGCGCTCGTTGATCGTGAAGTAGACGTAGAGGGGATCGATGCGTTCTATCTCGGCCAGGATGTGCGGACGCCGGCCGCGCCGACAACATTTCCGGGATCCACCAGGTGTCTGCCGATCCTGCCATCAAAGGGTGCTTTTACCTGGGTATAGCCAAGATTCAGCTTGGCGAGTTCGACCTGCGCCTGGGCGGAGAGCAGCGCCGCGGCGGCGGAGTCTCTCTCATATTGCCAGCGATCCACTTGGGTTTGCGGCGCGGCATCCTCTTTAAACAAGCCCGTATAGCGAGCCAGCTCTTCTTTCGGCGTGCCCCAGCGCTGCCTGCTGCGCGGCGACTTGCGCATTCGCCTGTTGAAGCTGCGCCTTGTACTGATCCTGCTGAATCGTGAACAGCAGATCGCCGTTCTTGACCGGGGCGCCGTCCTCAAAGTGGACTTTTTCCAAGATATCCTTCGACGCGCGCCACCAGCGTCACGGAATCACTCGCAGCGGTATTGCCGGTGAAATTGAGATATTCGGTGACGCTCTGGGTAGCGGGCTTGGCGACCGTAACCGTCGCGGGCACCGCTGTCGAACGTGCCGAGGATTGGCACGCGGCAGCCGACGCCGCCCACACTGACGAGGATTAGCAACCAAGAACGTATCATGCCGCCAAACGCACCGATGAAATCCTCCCTTTTCACGTTAGCGCAGCTGTTGGGTTGCTCCGTTTGATCCGCGACGCAGCCTGAAAGTAGCCGTCGGCATCGTCACCATTCAGGCAATCGGACTGGCGGTCCTTGGTCCTGAGGCGAGGGAAGTCCCGGCGCTTGGGGCTTGAGCAAGTCGGGCGTCAGCAAAGTGCCCCAGTTGGTCCGCTCGCGCATCTCCTGCTGCGTTTCGGCGGGAACAAAGTCTTTGCCTTCGCGAATCTGCCAGCCGCCTCCCAAAGCCCGGTACGTCGTAATCAGTCCGAGCGCGATGCTTCCCGTAGCGAGGGCGAGATTATTCTGCGCTTGATAGAGGTTTTGCTCCGCGGTGAGAACGGTGGTGAAATCGGCGATGCCTTCGCGATATTGAAGCATCGCAATTCTCAAGGCCCCTTCAGCCGCGCCGACGCTTTGCCGCAGAAAAGCTGCCTGCTCGCGCGAGTAAATAAATGCCGCGATGCCATCCTCCACTTCCTGCTGCGCTTTCAGGACTGTGTTTTGGTAGTCGATGAGCAGTTGCTGAAATTTAGCGTCCTGCACCCGCACGTTATTGGTAATTTGCCCGTAGTTCAAAATGTTCCATTGCACACTCGGGCCGGCGCTGTAAAGGCAAACTGCCGCGCGAGAAAAGATCGCCGAGACTGTTGGTACCGACATCGGTCGCCAGCGTGCCAACATTGCCGACCAGAGCGAAAGTTGGAAACAGGTCGGCCTTGGCGACGCCAATCTGCGCCGACTGCGCAGCCGCCTGGAGTTCCGCGCGCCTGACATCCGGCCGGCGGCGGAGCAAATCTGCGGGAATGCCGACAATCACCTGTTCGGGACGTGGTTGGAATATCGCCGGCGCCAGCCAGCAAATTATCCAGCCGCCCTGGAGGCATGCCGAGCAAGACACTGAGGGCGTCTTTTGTCTGGGCGAGTTGTATGTTCAGCTGCGGGATCGTCGCCTCGGTAGCGCCGAGAACATTCTCGGCCTGATAGACATCGCGCCTGGCAACCGTACCGTACTGGAACTTGACCGTGGCGAGCTTCAGGGCCGTGCGCTGACGCGTGATGTTGTCACGGGCGATGGCGATTTGCCGTTCGTTGGTCCGGATCTTCACGTACGCGCTGGCAACATCAGCGACCAAGGTCACGCAGCACGTCATCGTAGTTGGCGACCGAGGCCAAGAAGGCGCGGTCGGCCGATTCGATGGCGCGGCGCAGCTTACCCCAGAAATCCAGCTCCCATGCGGCCTGAGCGCCGAATTGGTCTGACCAGTAGGTATTGGTAATGATGTTTTGCGGCAACGAAATGGGAATTTGATTATGAGTTAACGATGCGCCGACCAGCTGTTTTTGCGGGTAGAACTCACCGATGGCGATTCCAAGGCGCGCGCGTGCTTCCAGTACTCGTACTCCGGCGGTTTTCAACGTGAGATTCTGCTGATACGCGAGCTGGATCAAGTCGCTCAGGACGGGATCGTTGAATACCGTCCACCAATCTCGATGCTCCGCTGCGCTGGAGTCCATCGATTTGTTCCCTTCTTCCATCCATCGATCGGCAATACGCTACTGGCGGGGATCTTGAAGTTCGGTCCGAGTAAACACCCTTGAGTCAGCAATGCCAGCGCGAGGATCAGCAGTATCAGCGGACCTCTCGGATTCCGCATCAAGTGCGCCCTGGCTCTGTAGGGAATTTCCGGAAGGGACTGCAGATCACAATCGAGAGCCAGCGATGGTTTCCATGCGCGGTTGTCTTTTCACGACAGATACTACGCGAGAGTTTTCTCTCAACAGATACGAGCCAGGGTGACACGTATAAGGCGCATATTCGCAAAAAACCCGGACTCTTGGGTTATCCACGCCAGTGGAGTCGCCCGACTTCGTACACGAGGTCCGTGGGTTGAAATTGGATTAAATCGTTTCTCATCAAAGCATCCTTCTCTATCGAGTGCGCGACGCAGTTTATTACAACAGCGGGGTGGATATGGGCAAACGGAAAATGAGTGGCTATTACTTCAACTCCCATCGCCAATTCCCATAATGATTCCCGAGGCAACCCTATCCTCAGGCAGCGTCGTCGAACGGCGCAACTGCCCAAGAGGCTGGCTCGCTCGGAACTTATTTAAACGAAACTGGCGGCCCGATCAGCGGCGTCTTCACCGGTGCGGCCGCGCCGATGGCGATCACGACGGCATTCCCACCCGGATTCACGAACCCATCGCTGTCGATCTTCCAGTTGTTCGTTAACCAGACGTTCCCCGACGGATCGATCTGGCCGCCCGTGATTCGTTGCAGCGAGTCGCTTCGATAACCCGTGTCCGGCGAAATCGGATCTCCTACTCGCATGCCGGGTGGACATTTCTTGGTATCGACACCGCAGTAGCGGCTGATCCTCGTCAGAGTTGTGGTGCTGGTACCGACCTTGACTGCATCCCAAAGTTGAACACCCAAACGGTGTCATTGCCATCGACCGCGATCCCCCACGGGAGCGTGATGCCACCGCCGGTGAAGGGCGAGCGGACACGGGCATCCGATGCGGCGGTCATCGATCGCCGAAGAGTGGCGCGGCAACATCAGTGATGCGCCGAAGGATTAGTCGCCGATCGGAGCCCGAGCACTCAGTGCTGGCTGTCGGACACAATGGGCGTGACTCAGAATCAATCCGGACGTTCGGTAAGACGTCGCCAACAGCTGTCGGTCAGCGATTCCGCATGGTGGCAGATGACTTACACGGTGTGCCGCGGGCAACACAGAGATCAGCGCCGTCCGGCACGACGACAACACGCGACTGTTGATTGGATCTTGCGGGCGGTGGTCGCGTTGACCCGATGATGTTGTTCTCTCGATCGCGTACTGGTGACATGTCGGGCCGACTTATTTACCAACGTATCGAGAATTTTCGCGGCTAAAATTAGTCTAGGCCGTGGCGCGTGTCTGTTGGACCTTAGTCCAATATGGCAGCAGCGATCGGTGCGGCAGGACGAAACCAAATTCCGCGGCACAAAACTCGAATCCAAGTTAGCAGGATTGTCGATTTGTTTTTGACGCCTCGAACAATCACACGTCGATAACGCTCTGCGCCGAGCGCTTCTCCAATGAGAATGCTTGCCTGTGGTGGAGGGTCAGCCTCGAGCCTGCAGGCTTACAATTTCGCAACGTGCAATTACAAGTGATACTCCGTAGTCAAGTTACGTTGGAGATCACGCACACAGTTTATTTTCGGGTGTGAGGCGAGCGCCAGAGGTCTGCCGCGATAACTCCTGTTGAGCTCGAGCCTTCGCCTTGCGAGCAAGGGGAGGTCTCAGTTAAAGTGCGCGTCACTCGAGATGGAAATCGCTTGGAAATATTCAACTACCTCAATGTCATGATCGCGATTCTCCTCGGCGTTGGCCTCTTCCAAATTTTGGCGGCATCGGCCGGCCTGCTGCAAGTCAGACATCGCGTCCAACCCTATTGGCTGCACAATCTCTGGTGCTGATCTTGATCATGGCTCATGCTCATTTGTGGTGGTCCTTTTGGGGTCTCGCGACGCAGTCACGCGCACCGTACATAGAGTTCTCTTTATCTGTTGATCGGCCCCGCCGGTTTGGTGATCATCAGTCAAGTCATTATTCCCGAGAACTCTATGGCGAGCTTCACGACCAGAAATTGGATCTCAGACGACACTACTACGACATCAGCCATTTGTTTTTTTCAATTTTTGCCGCCGTCATGTCGTGGGCGATATTTTTGAACCGGTACTGGGCGTACGATCTCTATTTGTAGAATTTCTGAATCTTGCAAGCTCTTGCGTTGGTCGCCATCGAGCTTCGTGACCGCTTCCAAAGCGGCCACTTGTGCACACTATCGGAGTCACGGTCGTCTCGGCACTGTTGGCAGTCGTGGTTTTTCTAATCAGATTCCGACCCAGGGGCGTTTAGTTCCGCTCATGTAAACACATCGAGCATCAGGGTTCAGTTATCGCTCCTAGCGTTTGACCGATCGAGCTGAAAGATTGCGCACTTTCCGGGTTTGCCCGACTAGGTGGTTTTGTGACAGTCACTCGGACAGCTGATTATGCTGCTTCTATTCTACCGCGCTTGTTGCGCTTTGAGCCGCTGGATCTCCCTATTTGCCCGGTCGATTCCGCGTCGAGTTTGCTGTGCTGCCATCTGCTGTTGCAGATCTTGTTCGTGCTTTTGCCGCGCCTGCATTTGATCGCCGATCAAGGCGCCGCCGAGCAAGCCAATCGACAGCACCAATGCCGGCACCGGCGCCGGCATTGCCGGTGGCGATCTACCTCCTTTGAAAGAGACATGTCCGACAATTGGACGGTAGATCACTACGCTATTTCAACTTCGGAGGAGCCGCCGGTGCGGCGGAGCCAACGGTAATGGCGTCCCTGTAAACAAGGATCTCGACCCGGCGATTTTTGGCGCGTCCGGCGTCCGTCGCATTATCCGCCACTGGCGACTTCTCCCCGTAGGACATTACCATCATGCGCCCGGGCTCGATCTTCTTGTCGGTCGTAAGATAACTGGCCGCATTTACTGCCCTGAGCAATGCCAATTCGTAGTTGTATTTCGCACTGCCTGTGTTGTCGGTATAGCCGGCCACAACAAACATGAGGCCACTCGTACCGCCTGCATCTCCGCTCACATCACTCAAAAACTGTCTATCTCTTTTTTAGATTGGTCGGTAAGAACGGTTGAATTGGTGGAAAAAATGCGCCTTGCCTTAGGTCGAGGACCAGCTTTCTGTCGAGCTTGAGTCGTTGGAGATTTTCCAAGGCTTGATCTGCCTTGGCCGTGGTCTGGTTCAGTCGGCTGTCAATGTCCGCGATCTGCTTGGACATCGTTTGGACCTGGCCTCCCAACTGGGTCACATTAGCCTCGGTGTCAGAGATTCTCTTGTTCACCGGGAACAGTTGCTCTGGGACATAGGTTTTGACCCAATCTTGAGGTCGCCACGACAGCCGGAGGCAAAAAATTGAAGTGAAAAAACAACAGCGCGGTTGCTCGCGCAAATCCATTTGATTGTGTCATCAAAATCTCCTTAATCAGTTATTTTTTGTGGTCTATGATTTAACTTTGTTGCGATGCATCATCCCCTCGCAGGTCGACGTTAAAATCTCCCCGCTACCGGGGCCATCTTCCCCCTCGATACCCCCAGATTCGACCGCCGATTTATAAGTTCCTTTGCATTGTTTTTCCTTTCATCCTCATCCTTGAAATAACCTTCCTAGCCGGCGTCCATGATGGGATCTGGCAACATGCGTCAGGGCTTATCCCCATCGTCTTCATGGCTATTGCGTTCGATTGCCACGTTTAACGTCTTGATCAAGAGCTCATCGTTAAACGGCTTGCGGACGAAGGCCAAAGCCCAGCCGCTAGCGCTTGTTCGCGCACCAGAGGATCATCATGCGCGGTGATAAAGATCACCGGGAATCGATGGCCGCTTCTCGTTAGCTGTTCTTGCACCTGCAGACCGCTCAGGCCCGGCATCTGGACATCGAGCACGACACAGTCGAGCGCCAGCGACGGCATGGCTTCCATAAGGTCGAGAAACTGACGTCCGGAAGCAAACGTATCGGCATCCATGCCCAGCGAGCGGACAAGACGCTTCAAAGCTCGACAGACGGACTCGTCATCATCGACTACAGCGATCAAGGGTCTTGCTTCTCGTGACAACCCCTAACGCAACGCGCGTTGGGAACAAAAATAACTCTACTGCGGTGCAGTGCGGTGACGGATTCTAGCGAAGCGTGCGAAGCGTGTATATTGGACCTTAGTCCAATGGGGGAGGGGAGGCGGCGGTGATTTGTGGACGCGGATCTAATCCAAGATTTGGCGGCTCATTGGGGACTAAAAGCCGATGCCCGATGCTGATTTTGTCCTTGAATGTCTATCTATGTCCGCTTTCTTAAAAACCGGCAAATCACAATCGATCGCGTATCACTGGTGCCGATGCTGGCTCCGTGGCTCTGGGTTTTGGCAGCAATCTAAGTTTTTCGGTTGCACGAACCAAGTCGGCCAAAGATTGGACTTGCATTTTATGCATGATCCGGGCGCGATGGACTTTGATGGTTTTTCCACTGTGCCGAGTTCAAAAGCGATCCGTTTGTTCGGCAGCCCGCGCGCCACCAGAGCCATTACTTCGCGCTCACGGGCCGTCAACTTTTCGACGCGGCTTTCGACGTCTGCCAATTCTTTGCGCGCGCGGCACGATCGCGCCAAGCGCGAGCGAGAGCTTGTTCGATTGCGCGCAACAGATCCGTGTCCTTGACTGGCTTGGGCAGAAAATCCACGGCGCCGGCCTTCATGGCCTTGACGCTCATCGGGATGTCGCCATGGCCGGTGATGAAAACGATCGGAACATCGCGGTTCAAAGTTTGTAATTCCCGCTGTAGGTCTATGCCGGTGACACCCGGCATACGAACGTCGAGCACGAGGCAGGCTGCTTCGTCGCCGCCGGCTTGGGTATCGAGAAATTCTCGCGCCGAGGCAAAAGTTTGCACGTTATGTCCCGCAGACTTGATCAGACGCGCCAAAGCTCGTCGCACCGAAGCATCGTCATCGACTAAAAATACGCTGGATGGCGGCGGCCCAGTGCGGGACTCGACGCGCTTTTCTCCGTCGCTACAGAATTCATGGGTTTCATCATCGAATTTCTCTCTCGTCTAATGGCACGGTGAAGCCTATCGTCGCACCGCGATCGGGATTGTTCTGCGCCCATAGCCGCCCGCCGTGGGCTTCGACGATCGAGCGACTGATAGCGAGCCCCAGACCGAGGCCATTAGTTTTGGTCGTATAGAAAGGTTGAAAAATCTTTCGAGCTGACCGTCTTTCAGCCCCTCGCCGCGGTCCCGCACCGCGACGATTGCGCTATGAGTGTCCAATTCGGTTCGCACGGTCACCTGGCGTTCGGTCACCGGACAATTTTTCATCGCCTGGAAAGCGTTCAGCAACAAATTTAAGATGACCTGTTGTAACTGCACCTTATCGCCGTAAACTTTTGGCGCGCCGGGATCCATTTGCAGCAGGATATTGACCTTATGCAGGATCGCGTCCGTGTGAATCAGCGTCACGACGTCGCGCACAATCGTTTCAAGATCCACGACCGCAAGTTCGAGATCGCCTTTTCTGACCAATTCGCGCACCCGGCGGATGACTTCACCCGCGCGACGATCGTCTTCCACGATGTCCTGAAGGATGGCCCGGAGCTCTCCGACATTCGTCGGGTCGGCAGCGAGAAACGCTGCGCGGCCTGGGCGTTGCTGAGGATCGCCGTGAGCGGCTGATTCAACTCATGCGCCAACGACGCCGCGAGCTCGCCCATCGTGGTGATTCTCGCTACGTGCGCGAGTTCGTCGCGTTGCCGCTGCACCGTCAATGCCGTCTCTTTCTCCTCGGTAATGTCCACCGCGGCGCCGATCCATTCGCGCACCGCGCCGTTGGGCGCAATGATCGGCACTGCTTGAACATGAAAATGGCGATAGCTCAGATCGCGAGCGCGTACTTGAAACTCGTTCTCGTACACATGCGCTTTTCCGTCATTGCCTGTTTCCACAATCGCCCGCTGCGCTCTTGATCCTCGGGGTGAAGAGCCTTAAGCCAACCAAAGTTGCTCATTTCATCTTCGTTCTGTCCCGTGAGCTCTTGCCAACGTGGGGACAACAAGAAGCCCTCGCCTTCCGCGTTGGCGCGCCAGACCATATTCGCGGTGGCCATGACCAACGCACGGTACCGCGCCTCGCTATCGCGTAAAGCCTCTTCTTTGTTGCGCCGCTCGCTGATCAAAGCCGATAGGAACATGAGCGGTAGAAAAACCGAGATCAAAAAACTGCAGAGACAGGGGGCGTTCCTCGGCTGCCGACTCCATCGCGAAAGGACCCAGACCACTCGATGTACTCAAGAAGGCAAGGTAGGAGGCCCCAAGGAGAGCGAGAGAAAGGATCCCTACTTCAAAGCGAACAGCCGCCCACAATAGAAAGGGGAGCGGCGCGTAGAGTAAAGTCGGAACGGCGATTTGTTTGCCGAAGGCCAGCATAGCCAGCGGCGATAAGACCGGCCGTCAGCAAGCCAAATTCCATGTACCGCCAACGCTGCACGGGAGTTTTCGCCGATCGAGGGTCGAAAACCATCAATATCGGCGGAATAATCGTCAGGGTCGACAGCGCGTTGGATAAAACCCGCGCGCGCCATACATACCCATATTCCTGCTCCCAGCCGCTCAATACATAAAGATAGGCGGCAATACTGGAAAGCGAGAAAAGGCGCGAGAATAACCGCACAAAGAACAAAAATGGTAACGGCGCGAAAACTGTCGAGCTGGAGGCGTCCCTTGACGAAGTAGCGAACACTCAGCGCCGCTACGAGCGCCTGACCGAAGTTACCAATGAGTTGACTGAGAATCCCCAAGGCCGGCACGCCGTCTTTCAGTTGCAGACGACATGCGCCGGAACGGCGGCAAGCAGAACTATCCACCACTGTTGTGGAGGCGCTAGCAGGCAATGCCGCCAACACGACGACGGTGGGGGCCAGAACAGCGCAAGATGAGAATCGGGAAATCTAAGCGACTGGCCGATCAAAGCGCCGCCAAAGTAGCCGGCACAGACTAACTAGCGGTAAGAAGCGCACGACGAGATGGGCAGAAAATTCTTTTGAAAATCCCTGTCTCGATCTCGTACGCCGAAACCAGCAGCGCAGACGGGGCCAATTTCGTCTCCGGATAATCTAACACAAACAATTCACAGCAAAGTCAACGAAGTCCCGATCCTAACTAACCATGTTTAAAATGGCAAGCCGGAAGCGGTGATTTTGAAAGGATTTAACCGGATGTTCACGGTGCCGCGGCCGTCAGCGAACTATGACTGACAAGCGAAGTCGGCAGCGTAAAGTAGAAGGTCGCGCCGCGATCGGCGTTATTCCTTGCCCAGAGATGTCCCCATGCGCCTCGATGATGGAGCGGCTGATGGAGAGTCCCATCCCCATACCATCTCGCTTGGTCGTGTAGAACGGCTGAAAAATTTTGTCGAGCCGATCTTCACTTACGCCGACGCCTTCGTCGCACGGCCACACTCAATAAACGCGCCGTCGTCTGTTCCACCCGCACCGTGATCTTGCGCTTGTCGACCGGGCAATCGCTTCATGGCGTCAAAGGCGTTGAGCAGCAGGTTCAACAAGACCCTGCAACTGCACTCGGTCGCCGTGAACCGGCGCCAGGTCGGGATTGATTTCAAGCACGACGCGGATGTTGTGTAATGCCAGCGTCGCTGCGCAGCGCGGAACGCCACATCACCAACCACGTTGGACAAATCAAGCGACGCAAACTGAAGAGTTTCTTTTTTGACCAGCGCGCGCATGCGGTAGATCACATCGCCCGCGCGGCTGTTATCCTGAACAATATCCGCCAGAATCTCGCGCACCTCTTCAATATCCGCCGGATTCGCAGCCAGGAATCGCTGCGCCGCCTGGGCGTTGCTCAGTATCGCCGTGAGAGGCTGATTCAGCTCGTGCGCCAGTGACGCCGCGAGTTCGCCCATCGTGGACACGCGAGCGATATGAGCCAGTTCGGCGCGTTGTTGCACCACTTCTAGTTCCGTCCGCTTGCGCTCGGTGATGTCAGTTGCACAACCGATGTAGCCAAGAAACTTTCCGTCCGGCGCAAAGCGCGGCACCCCCGTGTCAACCAGCCAGCGATATTCTCCGTCAAGTCTCCGCAAGCGGTATTCGACTGTAAACTCCCGGCGCGCGTCGAAAGAGTTAACATGCACTTCAAGACAATGATCGAGGTCCTCGCGGTGGACACCCTCTGCCCACCCATTGCCCAATTCTTGAGCCAGCGTACGGCCGGTAAAGTCGAGCCAGCCCTTGTTGAAGAAATTACAGAGTTTGTCTTCACCTGACATCCAGATCATCACCGGCGCCGTGTTGGCCATGGTGCGAAAGCGATCCTCGCTCTCGCGCAGCGATTCTTCGGCGCGCTTGCGGTCGGTGATGACTTCGGTGAACATGATAATACCGCCGATCTCGCCGCTCGTGGCGTACCAGGGTCGGACCTCCCAGCGAGACCCAGTCCACGCTCCCATCGAGTCGAGGGAAGGGATCTTGCTCACAGGTTTCCACGGCTCCGCCTAAGCAGCGCCGGTGAATCTCTTTCCACCGCTCTGTAATCTCCGGAAATACTTCGTAATGGCTGCGACCGATAATGTTCTGCTCACCCAATTTGTAATCTTTAAGCCAGCGGCGGCTTGTCAAGATGTAGCGCATCTCCCGGTCAAACATGGCTACCGACGCCGGCGTATGTTCGACAAACAAGCGGACTTGGTTTTCACTCTGCTTGAGCTCTTCTTCGGCCCGTTTGCGCTCCGTAATGTCCAACACCACGCCCATCCTCCGCCCGCCGCGGCCATGTGGGTCATTGACGTTCCGGCCCCTTGTCGCGATCCATCGCTCCCGGCCGTCGAGTAAAATCACGCGAAACTCTCCTTCAAGGGAAGGCCAATTTGTTCCGCGCGCTCAATCTCAGCAGCCATACGCGCTCGGTCGTCGGGATGGATGTGTTTGACGACGTCTTCAAACCTGAGAGCATCATTTGTGTCGGGACCCAACAGCGAACGAAATTGCGGATTGGCCCAAAAGTCGCCGCCCTTCGGGTCGCGCATCCAAGGCCCAACTCCCCGGCGCTTCGCCGCCAGCTCCATGATTTCCTGAGTCTCCCGTTGCTTGCTCTCAGCACGTCGCCGGCGTGCGCGTTGCACCAGCAAGTCAACGATCATTGTCGCTTGCATCGTCATGATGATGAGAGCGCCGATAATATACCATCGGTATTGCGCCCACACGGATCGGGGACGATTTCTGAATCATACTGTCGGGCGGCAAGTCGGGCTTCGCTGATGCCCCATCGCTTCAAGGCTGGCCAATCGAACATCGGCACCCCGTCGGTGCGGATTTCGAAGGGTAATGACTCCGGCGCCACACCGCTTAGAATATCGTGCGCCAATTGGCCCGCTCGCCGTGCCAAAGCCGCAACATCCGCCACAGATCCACCGACGGCACCGGAACCCAACAGCGTGCTCTGTCATGATATACACCGGAGCATTAGCCGATTCGGCGATCAACTTCACAGCCTGCGTGGAATTGACAAGCTTGGCCGGCTCCGTCCCGAAACATTCTGGTAAACAAGATCGCTGTTTGTGGCGGCAGCGATCTGACGGCCTGGGTCATCTCAGCTCATCGGACGGTTAGTCCAGAAGTCGAAGTCGATTCGACCGGGTCAACGAGCGTGCCGCCTCCTGCGCGCGGCTGGTCACCTGCGTATCTACTTCCGCCGTCCCGCCGATCACGACGATGCGGCGCGTTTCCGGCTGCAAACGAAGCACCAACTCGATGGTCCGCGCGGATCGGAACGCTGGGCTAAACCGGTGAGGTGAGTGCCTAGCTGACCAGGGAAATTTCCTCTTCGGTCAAACCGTATAACGACAATCGGAACTCCGGGAAACAGTTCTTTGAGCAGCTTTTCCGCGAGACCCAAATTGCCGACGTAAATCAACAGAATGAGATCGAGAGGGTAGTCGATATATTTTTCGCTAAAGATAGTTACGAAACAGCCGGCTGTAACTGCCGCTGGGAAAGCGCACGATGTCCAGGGATTCAGGAATAAAGCTCCAGCGGACCCGATTCGAGTTGGCGCAGGGTATCTGCCACAGTCTCTGCGGCGTGGGTGAAGCCGGGCGCGAAGTTACTTCCGGTCGAAACGATCAACACGCGTCTGGATCTACTGTTATCGGCGCCGTGTATGTCGGTTGTTACGGTCAGGCAAACCATTGCGCAGACCGCATAAAGACCCAAATAATATAAGATTCGACGAACGCCGTTCCGGATCGCGCTGGAGTGTAAGTAGTCCACAACAGGCGCGATAGTACGACCACACCACAGCAAACTCAACCTGTTGGACTACGCACGTCGAGACTTGCTGGTTGAGTCCCAGAAACTACAGGCCGATCCGCGATCGAACGGACTGAGTGTTGCGAAAATCTCTTCAGTGTGAAGATCGAATTAAATTTTCCGGGGTCGCATCCGGGCGCTCCCGGTTTTAATTAGAGCTGTGTCTAATTGGCGTTCCCGGTTGCTGCTTAGATTGGTTCTGCGTCGGTCCGGACGTGGATTGGCTCCTTTCCCTATTGGACCAAGGTCCAATATCCAAGTTGCCAAATCTTAGCTAGAAAATCTGCAGCGCAATTGGCAGTGAGGATTGAGGATCGTGTCAAAGGTCATAGACAAGTCTGATTTTCCGCAACGTACCGTGACAGACATACTGGCTTCTGAGGCGAAACCCTTGTGCCGAAAGGGAAAATGTCTTCAATTTTTCGAGCACACGGTAGACAGAAAGGGTGCCCGTCGTATGAGACTTTCGCATTTTTTTCTTGCCGTTCTTTTGCTCTTGTTTACTGAGTAGCGTATCGCAGGGCGCTTGTTGGGGAGACGCTCTGGATACTGTCGATCGAGATGCTGCTCGTCATGCGCTCGGGCGCGATTTACCGAATCTTAGACGATCCAGCGGCCACTGCCTTTTGGATTGCTCTTTCCCGGATTACCATTTGCGACCAGACTGGCAACGTCGGCGACGAATAGTGACTCACTTCGAGGTCAGGAATGAGGATGCGAACCAGATGGTCCGGGCAACGAGAAGGAACGTTAATTCTAGATTTCAAACAGGCACGCAATAGAAGAGAGTGGCTCGGCAAATTAGCCAAGATAAAAAGGCGGACACCGGAGCCGCCAGAAACGATTAAGTTTGGCAGTCCAGCCAATCGATTGCCGCTTTGCGGTGGTGAAAGCGGCAATTTTAAGCCGCGGCGGGCAAAATCAGCTCTCAGGTTGGACGAGCATCAGGCAGTTCCGGCAAATGAGGTGGAACGATCAAGGCAACCGTATTACCTGATTGCCAGGGGTTGTGCTCGAGGCTTTCGAGAAAATCCGGCTACTGCCGCATCATCGGAGTCTCACCGTGGCATCGACCAAATCCACCAAAACTTTGCAGTACAAAAGTGACTGTGTGCCCTTGGCGATCTCGTGAAAAAGGGCTTTGATCCCCTCAACGTCCATGATTCCCTGCGCGATCATGAAGAAATAAGTACCCCGCGGTATGCAAGCGGAATAATTTGAGCTGTAGATCCATAACGACCTCCGTGCGGAAACAGTAAGTCGGGTCGCGCGACTTTTCTTGACATTCGGCGACAGTCGTTTGACAGCTGGCGCATGATGCGGCAAAGAAATTTAGGGTTCTAATCCATGCGCGCACGACCGATGATCGCCGCGACAGTGACGACGGGTTTTGCTTGGTGCCATTCGATCCGGCAGGCGCCGACCCGAAGTCGTCCTACGCAGTGTCGGTTTGGACAATTCGCTTGTTTCGAATGCGGACGGTTTTTGCCTTGTGCCAAATGTATGCACGCGCGTTGGAAGGGCCGCTAGGCTGACCTCCGACGGTTGCTTCGGATTGCATTTCGGCGAGCGCGCCAATCCGAAAAAATTGGACCGCTCGCTTATGCGGTGTTGAACTCGCCGACGATCGCCGCGGCTTTTGGAAACCACGGGACGTTATCTGCACGTCCATAACGAAGCGGCTCAGGTCACCTTCAGCATCGAAGATAACCTGGCGTATTTGCGGTTTACGCTGTCTAATTTAGGTCTAGAGGAATCCCGTCAGTTCAATGAATACAGCATGGCTGTTACTCTCCAACTTACGCTCCGTATCATGGTGGGAAGCCAGTGGGCTCCGCGTGAAGTTCACTTTGCGCACAAGACGCCGGAGCAAACGACGGAGCACCTGAGAATTTTCAACGCGCCGGTGGTTTTCAATTGCGTCGGCAACAACTCTGGTAATGGACCGTGAATTTTGCGCGCAACCGATCCCCGCCGCTGACCCAAACTTGTTCAAAATCTTGGGTCACTACCTGGATGACGTGTTGAGTCGCGCGCCGAGAGAAGACGGGTTGTCGGCTTCGATTCGCAAGACGATCGCGGAGTTGATGAAAGATGGCAGCCCTAAACTGACGCGCGTGGCGAAAGGACTGGCGCTAAGCCCGCGCACGTTGCAACGACGACTCAAGGAGGGTGGTCTCGAATTTAAGGCGCTGGTCGACGACGCGCGTCGACGGCTTGCCGTCGAGTACTTGAAAGATTCCGAAAACACGCAGACGGAGATTGCCTTTCTGTTGGGTTATTCGGAAGTCAGCGCGTTCAGCAGAGCCTTCAAGCGCTGGACCGGCACCACGCCACTCGGACCACCGTCGCAAGTAAATAGATTGATTGTCCGGGCAGGACTGCTCGTTGTCGTAAACTAAGGCGTGCAGTCGCACCGGGACGGTTAACCGTCCGTCGTTTTCTTGGGCGGGGTGGCATAGAGGTTGGCGGCTGGGTCGAAGAAATGATCGAGCACGAGCCAGAGACTTCGCGCGTGGTGGAAAAAGCAGCAGCGGGAAAATCACCGCAAACGGCACCCAGAGGGCGAGTTGCTGGTTGATGGTCAGGCTCGCGAAGACGTCCAGGAGAACAAATATCCAGGAACTGCGATCGCCACCGTCGCGGCGTAGTTGATGTACATGCGCGCCGATGAAGTAGCCCTGCTCGCGTTCGTACTTTAACGCGCAGTGCGGACAGTGTTCGACAACATGCGAACGGTTTGCGCATACAGCCGTCCCGACGCCGCAGCGCGGGCGGCGCAACCGGATCCCTAATCGAAGCATATTAAAGAGTCTGGCAGCCAAGTTATGCGATGGCCGGTTGGCGCGATTCAGCGCGCGCTGGGTGAGTTAGGCCGTTACTTAAATACTCGCGCAGAAAACGCGCGGTGTAAGAGCGCTTACCGTCCTGCGCTACTTCGAACGGCGAGCCGCAGGCGACGATTCTACCGCCTTCGCGCGCCGCCTTCCGGGCCGAGATCGATAAGATAGTCGGCATCTTTGACGATATCGAGATTGTGCTCGATGGTGATCACCGTGTTGCCCATGTCGACCAAGCGGTGGAGGATGTGAATCAGCTTTTCCACGTCGATGAAGTGCAGGCCGGTGGTCGGTTCGTCGAGGACGTAAAGCGTCTTGCCGTGGGACTCTTTGCCGAGCTCGTAAGCGAGCTTGATGCGCTGGGCTTCGCCGCCGGAGAGCGTGTTGCTCGCTTGGCCGAGCGTGATGTAGCCCATGCCGATGTCTTCAGAATTTTGAGCGGCCGGGCGATTTTCGGAAAGGCGTGAAAGACCGGCACGGCTTCTTCGACGGTCATGCGAAAAAACATCGCCGATGCTCTTGTCGTTGAAGCGAATGCTCAAGCGTTTCCTCGTTGAAGCGCTCGCCGGCGCAATCCTCGCAGTCGATGAACACGTCGGGTAGGAAGCTCATCTCCTTACGAATCTTGCCCTGCCCGGCGCAGGTTTCGCAGCGCCCGCCTTTGACGTTGAACGAGAAGCGGCTCGGCGTATAGCCGCGCAGCCGCGCCTCGGGCGCGAGGGCGTAGAGCTTGCGGATCTCGTCGAGCAGTCCGACGTAGGAAGCCGGCACCGAGCGCGGCGTCTTGCCGATCGGCGTTTGATCGACTTCGACGACCCGTTCGAGGGTTTCCAGCCGGCGATTTCCTTGTGCTGTGCCGGGCCGGCCGGCGAAACTGACCGAGATGAAGCTTTAATCCTTTGTAAAGAACTTCTCTGACCAGCGTGCTCTTGCCCGATCCCGAGATACCGGTAACGCAAGTCCACATGCCGAGCAGGAATTTTGACATCGATATTTTTCAAGTTGTGCGCTTTGGCGCCGCGGATGATGAGCCAGCCGGCTTTGGTCAAGCTCGCGCTTCGGCCCGAGGCGTTTTCTCCGAGCGCAGATAAACGCCGGTGGGCGAATCAGGATTGTTCTGAATTTCCTCCGGCGTGCCGATCGAAACCACGTGGCCACTGCGCACGCCGGCGCCGGGTCCCAGGTCGATGATCAGATCGGCCGACTGAATCGGTCGCTTCGTCGTGCTCGACGACGAGCACGCTGTTGCCCAATTGTTCGAGCCGGCGCAGGGTGCTCAGCAGCATGGCGTTGTCGCGCGGATGAAGACCGATGGTCGGTTCGTCGAGAATGTAACAGACGCCGCGCAGGTTGGAGCCGAGCTGTGGCGGCGAGCCGGATGCGCTGCGCCTCGCCGCCGGAAAGCGTGTCGGCGCGCCGGTCGAGGGTCAAATACGGCGAAGCCGACTTCGGATAAGAAGCTCAAGCGCTGCTGAATCTCACGCGAGAATTTTATCCGCCACCGCTTGATCGCGCACGGCGTTGCCATTCTCGGCGTGGGAAAGATCGAGCTGAGTAAAATAAGTTTTCGCGTCATCGACCGAGAGCTCCGTGACTTGCCCAAATCGTCTTTGCCCTCGACCTTGACCGCCTGGGCGCGTTGGTTGAGCCGGCGGCCGTGGCAGGCGGCGCACGGGTATTTCCGTCATCAGGCCATCGAGCTCGCTGCTCGCTAGTTTTCACTCGCTTGCAGCCGAGCTCTTTCAAGTAAGGCACGAGGCCGACGAAAGCGCCGCGGCCGCTGCCGCCGTTGACGATTTCCTCCTGAGTTTTTTCGTCTGTTTGGCGAAGGGTTTCGTCGACGTCGACTTCGTGCTCATCTTGCGAGCTTCGGCCAGCAGGCGCTGCATCGCCCGCTCCGCTTCGGAGCCGTTCACCGACGAGCCCGGCGGGATGCCGCTCAGCGCGTCCCGGAGCGGCTGGCGCGGATCGGCGAAAATCAATTCGGGATCGAAATCCCAAGTGAAGCCCATGCCGGCGCACTGGCCGCAGCGCCTTGCTGGCTGTTGAAAGAAAAAAGCCGCGGGTCGAGCGGCTCGTAGCCGATGCCGCAGCCGAGACAGAAAAGTCGCTGGTTGAAGATCTGCTCGCCGCGCTCGGAAGATCAGAGTGGATCACGCCGTTGCCCAGGCGCAGCCCTTGATCAATCATCGCTCTCGACCTCGCGCCCGCCGGCCTTGGCTTTGCCGATGACGATGTCGATGTTGTGTTCCTTGAAGCGCTCCAAGCCGTTGGTCAGCTCCGGCGCGCGCAGATCCGACCAATTTGCCGTCGATGCGCGCGCGCCGATAGCCCAAACGGCGCGCGCCGGCGATCACTTCTTTGTGAAAGCCCTTGCGGCCGCGCACGATGGGCTCAAGATCATGACTTCTTTGCCGCGATAGGAGCGGCCGATGCCGATCGAGGATCTGGCTGCGGCGAGCAGCGAGTGAATCTGCCGGCCGCAGTTGGACGCAGTGTTGTTTGCCGATCTTCGAGTAGAGCAGGCGCAGGTAATGATAAATCTCTGTCACCGTCGCGACGGTCGATTTTTGCCGCCCTGGCTGAGCGCGCTGCTCGATAGCGACGGTCGGCGGGATGCCCGCGACATAGTCAACGTTGGGGCGCGGCCATCACTTCGAGGAACTGGCGCGCGTAAGCGGACAGACTGTCGATGTAGCGGCGCTGTCCTTCGGCGTAGACGATATCGAAGGCCAGGATGACTTTCCCGAACCGCTGAGTCCGGTGAAAACAACGAAGCGGTCACGCGGAATGTTCGAGCGCTGATATTTTTAAATTGTGCTCCCTGGCGCCGACGATGGTGATGGCGGATCGTTGAATCCGCCGCTGCGGCGCACGGCATGCAGTGTCTCTGGTTTTTTGCAGCACCGGCGCGAAAGGCGAGGCGTTATCGTTTCAAGCTAGGGCCGCAGATAAACGCCGGTATACGAGCGCTCGACCGCAGCGATTTCAGCTCAGGCGTTCCCGTTCGCGACGATCTCACCGCCGGCGTCGCCGCCCTCCGGACCGAGATCGATGATGTGGTCGGCGCATTTAACCGACTTCCATGTTAGTGCTCGATGACGATGATCGGAGTGGCCCTGATCGATCAGCTCGTTAAACGCCCAGAGCAGTCGCTCGATGTCGTGAAAGTGGAGGCCAGTAGTCGGCTCATCGAAAATAAACAGCGTTCCGGCTTTTCTCGCCCGCGCCATATGGGCGGCGAGCTTCAAGCGCTGCGATTCGCCGCCGGACAGCGTCGTCAACGGCTGGCCCAAGCGGACATATTCCAAGTCCGACGGCGCGCAGCGGACTAAAGCGCATCTCTGACTTCCGCCGTGTCTTTGAAAAACTCCAGCGCTTCGGCGACGGTGAGATCGAGCACCTGGCGGATATTCTTGCCGCGATAGGCCACTTCGAGAACTTCTTCGCGATAGCGGCTGCCGTGGCACTCGGGACAGGAGGTATAAACGTCGGAGAGAAACTGCATCTCGACTTTTTCATAACCCTCGCCGCGGCAGGTTTCACAGCGGCCGCCTTCGACGTTGAACGAAAAGGTCGACGGCGTATAGCCGCGCAGGCGCGACAGATCAGCGCTGGCGAACAGCCGGCGGATGCCGTCGAACGCCTTCATATAAGTCGCCGGGTTGGAGCGCGGCGTGGTGCCCACCGGCGATTGATCGACCAGCACGACTTCGGAGATCTTTTCGACGCCGTCGATTCTGCTGCGCAATCGGTGACGTTGGCGGCTGGGCGCTTCCTTGAGCTTTTCAAATTGCGCGTACAGCACCTCGTCCACCAGGCTCGATTTGCCCGAGCCCGATACGCCGGTGATGCAGACGAGCACGCCGAGGGGAATTTCGACGTCGATGTTTTTCAGATTGTTGGCGCGGGCGCCGCTGATTTGAGCGAGCGCTGCAGCCAGCGGCTTGCGGTCGCGCGCGGGCAACGGAATGGTCTTGCGCTGGCTCAGATACGCCGCGGTGAGCGAGCTCGTCGTCTTTCGAGCAAGTCTTTATACGCACCCGGCGAACATGATCTTGCCGCCTTGCTCGCCCGCTCTCGGCCCAAGATCGATGATGTGGATCGCATTCCTTGATAATCTCGGGATCGTGCTCGACCACGACCACGGTGTTTCTGATTGGCGCGCAGCGCTGGAGGATCTCGCACCAGGCGGCGGCTGTCGCGCGGATGCAGACCGATGGACGGCTCGTCGAGGACGTAGAGCGTATTGACCAGCGACGAGCCGATCGCAGTGGTGAGATCGACGCGCTCCAGTTCGCCGCCGGAAAGCGTGCGCGACTGGCGATCGAGAGTGAGATATTCCAGACCGACGCCGACGAGATAGCCACGCGGCGGCGAATTTCATCGAGGATCAGGCTCGCCACTTGGTCCAGGGCGCCGGCCGGCTTGCAGTTCTCGAAAAAGCCCTGCGCCGCGCCGACGCTCATGCGCGCTCACTTGCGCGATGTCTCTGCCTTCAATCCGATAATTCAGCGCGTCGGCTTTGAGCCGGCTGCCTTGGCATTCCGGGCACATCAAGTAGGCGCGGTAGCGCGCCAGCAGCACGCGCACGTGCATGCGGTAGCTTTTGCGCTCCAGGCGGCGAAACCAGCCGCGGATGCCTTCGATATTCGCCGTCGCCGTCGATAATCGAGAGCTTTTTGCTTGTCGGTCAACTCGCCCCAGGGCTTTTTCGCCGGGACTTTTTGCGCTCGCAGAAATCGAGACAGCGGCGGTGCGATCCTGCGTTGCGGTTGATCCACGGCTTGATCGCGCCATCGCTGAGCGGACTTGCCGGGGTCGGGGATCGACCAGATCGAGATCGATGTCGATCACCCGGCCGAAGCCGCGGCAGGTTTCTGCAGGCGCCGAGCGGGCTATTGAACGAAAACAGATTCGGCACCGGATCGCGGGTAAGAGATCTCGCAGTGCGGGCAATGCAGATGATTGCTGAACGGTTCCCGGCGCCACTCCTCTTGGGCAAAAATAAATTCAAGCTGCCCTTGCTCGTAATGGAACGCTTGCTCCGAGCGAGTCCAGCGATGCGTTTTTTGTTCGAGCCGCGCAAGCGAAGCGGTCGACCACGACTTGCAAGGCGTCATCGCCGGCCGGCGGTGCGTCAATTCGCTCCAGCTCACGGATCGACTGATCGGCGAGCAGACGGTGAAAACCGGCTTGGCGCAAGACCGTTCTGCACCTCGTTCCACGCCACCGACGAACGGCGGCGACGGAAACGCCAAGACGATGGCTGAGCCTTCGGCGAATTGCTGTCCAGCTTGGCGTAGACGCGATTGCGCCGATGTCGCGCTCGACCGGACGATCGCAGCCGCGGCAGTAAAGCACCGCAATCTTGGCGAAGAGCAGTTTGAAGTGATCGTGCAGCTCGGTCATCGTGCCGACGGTGGAGCGCGAAGTTCTGACCGGGCGGCTCTGATCGATGGCGATGGTCGGCGGGATGCCCTCGATGCTTTCGACGTCAGGCTTATCCATGCGGTCGAGAAACTGCCGCGCGTAGGCGGAAAAGCTCTCGACGTAGCGGCGCTGACCCTCGGCGTACAGAATGTCGAAACGCCAGACGTCGATTTGCCTGAACCGCTGACGCCGGTCACCACCGTCAGGGCATTGAGGGGAATCTCGATATCGAGATCTTTGAGATTGTTTTGCTTGGCGCCGCGGATGTGGATGCATTTACCCTTCAGCGGCCGAGGCGTGACCGAGGATTGCTCTGATAAGTTTCCGTTGCCTGGGCGACGACTTTCATTGCAAGCGATACTTTTCCACTAGAATACGGCGGAAGGCGCGAGCCGTAGATCAGATCAGAAGTTTCTTCTTTGTCGGGAAAAGAGTTGCAGCGCGGTATGTTTGGCGTGGTTGACGACATCCTGCGCTTCTTCGAGGGTCAGATCGACCCGCCAAAGCAGCGCCGCTGCGATATCCATCGCCCGACCGAGCCGGCGCAACTTGCGCTCCTCGGCCATCAAAGCCGCCTTGTCCGCCATCGTTGGAATTGGTCTCTTCATCCCGCCTATACGGGAGTCATTTTCTCGACGCGCCAACCTTTAAGGTTTATCATACGCCGCCTTCGATGCAAGTGTTGATCGCGCCTTTCAGGCGGCGCGACGCTTTGCTAGAGTTATTTCGGTGCGGATCAGCGGAAATTTTTATTCGCTCCAGGGCGAAGGCCGGTTGATCGGCCTGCCGTCCGTGTTTATCCGAACCTCGGGCTGTAATCTCCGCTGTGTCTGGTGCGATACGCCTTACACTTCCTGGCAACCGGAAGGCCGATCGTACCCAATCGAAAAAGATAATTCGCGAGGTCGAAAAGTATCCGGCGCGCCACGTTGTGATTACCGGCGGCGAGCCGCTGTTGGCGCCCGAGCTCGCTGAACTAGCCGCCAAGCTCAAAGCCGCCGGCCGGCATATCACGATCGAAACCGCGGCGACAATTTACCGGGCCGTGCCTTGTGATTTATTTTCCTTGAGTCCCAAGCTCGCCAATTCCACGCCGTGGAAAAGAGCTGCGGGCAAATTCGCGCCGCGTCACGAGGGCGCTGCGCCTGAATTTTTCCGTCATCCAAAGCTACGTCGACAATTACGACTATCAGCTGAAATTCGTCGTCGCGCAAAGGGCCGACTTCGACGAAACCGAGCGGATTCTCGCCGCCTTGAAAAGGTCGATCGATCGCGCGTCTTAATCATGCCCGAGGGCACGACGCGGCGCGCGCTCACGGCAAAGGCCAAATGGCTGGTCGAGCTCTGCAAGCAGAACGGCTACGGCTTTACGCCGCGCCTGCACATCGAGCTGATTCGGCAATCGGCGCGCCACGTGATCGCTCGAGAAATTGCTCGATAGAAGGCTTGAACAGGTTGAGCCGGCACTGGATTCGTTTCTCGTTCGGACTCACGCTGATCGCGCTCGGCGGGATTTCGCACCTATTCCGGTGCGGCGGCTATCTGGCGCTTTGATGAACGGCTGCGGCGAGAAAATTTCCCGTGGTCGAAGAAACATTCGGCTGCGATTTTAACGCCGCGGAAGTTTCTTTGGCCGCCGGCTGCGCGCCGTGATCGGCCAATTTCGCCGACAAGGTAGGCGCTAGCATCTTCAGCAGTGTCACCGGCAAAGAGCTCGTAAAGTGATAGTTTTCCGCTTCCCGGCCTTGGACAAAGGCGGTGATGACGCCGAAGTAGCGCTCGCCGAGGTAAAAGACGAACGTGGCCGTTCGGTTGGTCGCGTGGGAACTGGTGACGGCGCCGGAGCGGCTGAACGTCATAAAACGATTATCGCCCGAGCCCGTTTTGCCGCCGACCTGGAGGGGCTTACCATTCGATAATTTAAAAACACCGCCTAGGCGCCGCGCGGTTCCTTGGTCGACGACATCAGCCATGGCTTTGCGCATGGTCCGGAGCGATTTCTGGGGCGAGCACACGCTCAGCCTTCTCGGGGGCGCGCTCGAGCCGTGTTTCGTACGGTGTGCCGCCGGCAAAATGTATAGTCGCCAGACTCACCGAAGAACGGCGCATGCCGTCGTTGATCAGGATACCCACCAGTTCCGCCAGCGCCACCGGCCGATCCGAAGAGCTGCCGATGGCCGTGGCGTAGCTCGGCACCATAGTTTTGAAAGGAATCCGAGTTTTTTGCCAATAGGGGTCATGCGGCTGAAGGCGTCTTTTTCCATGCGGATGCGCACACGCAGATCCTGAGCGCGCCGGTTGCGGCCACTGAGCAGCCAGGCTGAACCCATGCGGCGCGCGTCGCCGCTCTGAGCCCAAAGTTTTTCCCAGGAAAGATTCGGATCGTTACGAAACTCGCTAGCGCACCAGAGATCGAGCGGATGGAGCGCCAGCAGATAGGCGTAATCGGTTACAGTCAAGCGCGGATTGTCGTAGGCATGAAATAGTTTGACGATATCTACGTCTTTGGTTGGAACCTGATTTTTTTGAGCCACGCCTCAAGATCGCTCTCGCTCTTGCCGATGCGCCAGGCGAAAAATAATATGGTCGCCCGGCGCGCGGGATTTTTCTTCGCGCCCACCAAACGCCCTAACGATCTGCTCGGGCGTTTGCTTGGCGTAGTTCTGATAAGCCCGGCGCAGCGCCTGGCGCGATTCTTCTTCGGCGATTTCCTCAAGCATTTTCATGCGCACCGGGTTAGTCGGATTTTCCAGTACATTCTCGTAGTCGTAGGGTAGGCGGGCTCTATGGTAGCTCACGAGATCGCGCATCAAACGAATGAACACCAAATTGACTGAATTACGAAAGGCATCGCGCAGCGGTAAGATCCGCGCATTGTCTTCCTTCTCGAAGTTGTCGAAGTGATGGAGTCCCCCCCCGGTAAAGAATTCTTCATACGGACTTGCCGAGTAACGCCGCTCCATGGCGAGATCGAGGAAACGACTGCAAGTCGGGCAATTTTTCGTTGCGAACTGTTTCTGATTGCCCACTTGGTCAAACGGATCGCGCGCCGATTGGGCTCTCTGGCCGAGCTGCTTGTTGTCCAGTCCTGCGAGCTCGCCGTAAAGAGCGGCCATCACTTCCAGATAGTGGGTGAGAGTGCGAAGTTTGGCCGTGCTGCCCAGCCCACTTTCACGCTCTGTGTTGAAATCGAAGGGCGCGGCAAAATTATCCGCGCCTGGACGCGTATCAGATTGCCACTCGGAGTCGCTTCACAGCAGCAGGAAAGAATAAATCACTTTGGCCGGATCCGCGTTCTCCAAGAGCCGTTCGCCGTTCAGTCCGTGCGCTTTAATGAAATTCGGGTCGGCGAGACGGTTTAAAAACTCGGTCACCTGTTTTTGCAGCGAGACATCGAAGGTGCTGTCGACTTGCAAGTGCAGCCGGTTGAGATCAAAGATTGGTGACGCCGAGCGCGTCCATCATATTGGTGCGGATCGCGTTGGCCGCTTTGTTTCTGCTTGACGATGGTTGGCGGCGCAGCGGCGCGGCGGGTAGAGCGGATCGGCATAGTCTTGCACTTGCGCCGCCAACTCCCAATCGATCAGGCCGGCGCGCGCCATCAGGCGCGTGAATTGGTCGACTTTTCTTCCAACGAATCGCGCCTCATCGACCAGAAAGACCGACGGCGCGCGCACCGAGATGAGCAGCGTCAAAATACATTTGAAGGCGCGCACCTTCGCCGGAGTCCGACCCGGCTCGTCTCAAGGCGGCCGCCGCCTGATCGAGGCGCATGCCGAACCAGGCGAAGAGAGCTTCGCCAAGACCGTGAATCTCGCCGTAACCGGGCGCTGCGGCTAGCGGCACGGTGATTGAGATAATCGACGATGATGCGCTCGCGCCAGGCGCGGGTATTGGGGCCGGCGCGGTAGGCTTTGAGGCTGGCGCCCGACTATCTGGCGCAGCTTTCGAGGGTGTGTCGGTGCGGCCGTTGGGCGAGTGGCGAAATTTTTCGAGCTGCACGGCCAGGGTGCTGCCGCCCTGCACCGGCACCGGCAGATGGAGCTTAGCGCCGACATACATCAGCACGGCCTTTAAGCGTGCGATCCCACTCGGATCACCGGGTTTTGCCAGGGCGTCGCCGGATGATCGAGATCGCGATTTTCCAAAAAGCAGGGTTTTTACCAGCAGCGGCGGGATGTCGTCGATCTTGCCAGAAGAGAAATTCCTGACTGGCCGTAGCGAAACAGCGGCGTGCCATCGACGCCGCGGATTTCGAGACCGGTGTCGGGGCGTTCAGGATAGGGCGGAGAAATGCCATGCTCAAAGCGTTAGCATGGTCTCTGATTGCTGCACCTGTTGAGTCACCCGATAGTTCTGCGCGGTCAGCCGGGATTGAAAAATGGCAGCTTGAATAGCCGCGCCGTTCGTCGAACGGGCCGGCGCGCAGGAAGGCGATTTCCTTGCTCGGGCCGTCCTTCAAGGTGAAAGACAAGCGTTGGTTGGTGCTGGTGAAAATCCACGATTGCAGGATCGAGGTCTGCGAACTCTATAAAAACAGCAAGACAAACGACGAGAAGAGCACCGATCCAGCGCAAGCCAGACTTTGAGGCGGACCTTGATGGCGAAGGCGCGAAGCCGGGAGGCAAAAGTCGAAGTCCGCGGATACTCGGACGGGATGGATTTGCCGTTCATCTAAGTGCCCGGATAAGATTACCATAAATCCGTGGTAAAACTAAGGAGGAATTTTTAAAATTCCGCAACTCGCGCCGAGCCTGAGAGGCTGCTTATTTCGCTGGCAGAAAAAACTCCGCCGCGAACTATAATCGGCGCCGAGTGCGCCAACTTTGCTCAAAGAGGATTTTGTCAGATGAATATCGAATGAGTTACAAGCTCTGGTTGAAAAACGGCGCAGCACTCGAGATACGACGAAAACCGTACGGTTTCCGTCGCTATGATCAGGACCATTCTTGACTGCGCGCGTTGGGCGCCCTCGGGCGGCAACGGCCAGCCCTGAGAATTCGTCGTAGTGCGCGAGCAATCAGTGCGCTATAAGATCGCCGATTGTTACATGAAACAGATGGAACAAAAGCGCGAAATGGATCTCGCCGTGCGCGGCATCGTGGCGAAATGACTGGCGACGGGTTCCGCCATGCGCCGGTTCATATCGTCGCATGCTTGGCGATCCGCGCGTCAAAGCAGCTTACCCGATTCGTACCAAGCTGGAAAAAGCCGAGTCACACTTCATCACGGGCTTGGCCAATGCGACGTTGCTCATTCATCTGGCGGCGATCGTCCCTGGGTTTGGCGTCGCAGTATGTCAGCGACGCCAATTCGCCGTATATGGAAACGATGCTCAAAGTTTTGCTGAAGATTCCCGAGCCGTTGCGCATCTATCACCTGATTCCGATCGGTTACGGCAAGGGAAACGTCGTCGCGCCGCCGCGCCGGAGCTTGGAAGAAGTCATCCATCACGAAATCTATGATATGAACAAGTTTCGTAGCGACGATCAGCTGGCGGGTTTCGTCAAGACAACGCACGTTGCAAGGAGCCTATGGTCGAAAGGGGCGGTGCGCAAGGCGAACCATGAGGATTGACAGCGTGGCAGATCCTAACGCAACTTGCGCAAGGGACTGAGCGAAAGTTCTGGGAGAGTGACTAACGGACCGATCTTGTTTCCGTGGCAAACCCTAGTCGATTGAGGAGGAGCGATCTATGTTGGCAACGCGAGTGCTGCAAAGGAAGGGACGTTTTACTTTATCGCCTATAAGGCGACGGAGCTGCTCGACCGGGTGAGTTTTTCGAGCCGCTACTATTTCGAAGGCGAGCAGATTGACGCCGATGAACCCGGCGACGACGAGGTTGCCAAGTTCATCGCCGGAATCGAGAAAAGCGAAAAATCATTTCAACGTCTGCTGAACCGGCGGAAGATCGGCCAGATCGTTAATTTCTACGAGACCGCGGTCAGCCAGCCGCTGATTCCGGGCACGATCCTGCTCTTCACCGACGAAACACTGCGCTTCCGGCGCTCGGACTGCTTCGGAAGGCGTAGGTTTCTTGAGCGAGCCAAACGGCAGGTATCTGGTTATCGACGGTCAGCACCGTCTTGCCGGCGCTGCATTTTTCCGCCAAAGACATCTCGAGCAGATCGATCGGATCGAGGTTCCCGTGTGTGCTGTTCGACGGCAAGAGCGCCGACTTCGCCACCGAGATGTTCGTGATCATCAATTCGACCCACACGAGGATCAATAAATCCCATTTGGTCGATCTCTACGAAAGGGTCTCCTGGGAAACACCGGAAAAGAAGTTCGCCGCCAAGCTGGTCAACCTGCTTTACGAAGAATCCGACTCGCCCATGCGTTACCGCATCAATCGTCTGGGCGGGCGAAGCCGGCAGGAAAAATGGGTTTTAGCAGTCGGAAGTGTTCAATGAGGTCTTCAAAGTCGTGCAGCGAAACCGCCGCTTCTTCGACGACCACTTTGGCATGCGCGCAGACCGCGCCTACGCTCTGCTGCGGGATTATCTCAAAGCGGTGCGCGACGTCATGGACGCCGTTTGGGGCGACAATGAAAAATTCATGTTTACGCGAGACGTAACTCTCAAGGCGCTCTTTCGCGTGTTCGGTGATCTCATTCGCAACCGCAAGATTGTCCAGGCTTGGGAGGAGGACCGTTCGCCTAAGGTTTTCACGAACGTCGTCAAACCCTGGGCCGATTTAACGCGAGAGTTTCGCGCCGAAGGTTTCTACGAACGTTTCCCGGCCAAGGGCCAGGTGGAACGCGTCCGGCGTATTCATACCCGGCTCGGGCAAAACCTGAACCAGTGATGAACGAAAGTAAAAGCCCGGCTGGGTTACCCCCAGACCGGGCTTTATGAAATTGGTCAAAAAATCTGTTGTGATCGTCTAGTCCGCCAGCACTCCCATATCCTGGCCGCCGCCGTGTTGAAAAATGACGCGCTTGCCGGTCTTGTCATCGATCTCGTTGCGCTGACCGCCGGCTTTGGCGACGTCTTCCGGCGTCGCTTTGTGGCTATTGCCCAAAAGAACCATCGGCTCATCGTGCGGATTGGATCCTTCATAAAATTCATGCGCCGGGATGCTGATAATCTTCCCTGGAGATAGCTCGTGAGTCTCGTTGAGACCCTTCATGATGCCCTTGCCGGTGAGCACATAGTAAGTGCGATCCGACGGGTGGTTGTGCATTCTCTGCACGTCCCCGGAGGAAAAATCAACACCCAGGTTTCCAGGTTTTCGCGCCGGTAAAGATCGATGCGGCGCTGGCCTTTCTTTCTCTCCTTGGCGATTTCAGAAATATCCTTGACTTCCATGCTGACCTCCTTTTGGGTTTTAGTCGACGGCTGGGTTTAACCATCTCCTTTGTTGCACTAAACCTATTCCCGTTGTCGAGGTCTTGTCAATGGTAAGGTTTGTTTGCCTCGGCAAGGCGTACTATAGAGAAAAGAGACGACCCGAGTTCGATGGAAGGAGGCCTGCGATGAGCCTGGTAAATCTCAACGTCATGTACGGCCATCTTGAAGGAGCGGGGTGATTTCGCTCGCGATCCCACGGGGCATTTATCGATTGAAGCAGGAATATTTGAAAGGCATGGCCTGAGTGTTTCGTGGAATCACGTTCAAGGCACAGAAGAGCGCTATCGCAGACTTGAAAACGGCAGCGCGCAGATCTCCCTCGTCGTCGGCCGGGCTTCTCTGCAACATTTCCTCACGTCGAGAACCACGAGGATTCTGGGTTGCGCGATGAATAGCTGTCCTTACTATCTGGTTGCGGCGCCAACGATCACGAAGCTGGCCGACCTTAAGAATAAGACGGTGGCTTGCCGCGAAGGACCGTCGCGCAATACACCCATCGCTGAGACATTTCGAAACCTTGCTCAACTCGATGTCGGCAAGAATCTCACATTACAAATGCCCAAAGGCGACCAAGACGCTTTCAATTTGCTGATCGATGGCAAAGTCGACGGCGCGTTCCTACCACGGCCTTTCGGGTTTATCGCGGAAGAGAGGGATTTAATCGCATCTCCGAGTGGCCGGATGTGGTCGATGACCCATTGCCCATTACCATCGAAACCAGCGAGAAACTCTGGCGGGAAAGCGCCGACGATTTTAGAAAGTTCCTGGCAGCGCACCGGGAAGGTATTCGCTATTTCAAGAGCCATCGCCGACGACGCAATCCGGATCCTGACGAAACGCTTCGGCCACTCCGAATCGTTGGCGAACAAAACCTGCAAAGACTACATCGTCTGCATGGACGAGTCGCTGCAAGTGGATTTCAAACATTTCGCGAAACTTCTGACTCAAGTCGCGCCTGAAAAAGCATTTGACGCTCGCCAGGTGGCGTCCGAGTGGATCGCCACCGGGGCAGTGAACGAATGAGTTTTCGCTATTTGAAGGGTCCTTTCACGGAACCGGGTGGTTTTGCTATAGCTCGTAACCTCACAATGACAGGACTGGAGGAGGCTGAGCGAATGAGGACGTTGGGCAGGCCTTACCAAGGCGCAGTTATTCAACCGATCGGAAGGTGACGATCTGCCGTCTTTGTGCGGTGGCGTTCATGGCTCTGCTGGCGCAATTTGCCGCCGCAGCCGAAGTCACGATCGCACTGCCGACCAAGAGTTTTCAGCAGATTATTTTTCCTTTAGCGCTGGAGCGCGGCTACATGAAGGAAGAGGGCATCGATCTTAAAGTCACTTTCATGGAGCCGACGCCGAGCATCCAAGCGCTGGTCGCCGATAGCATTCAACTCACCGCTTCCGGCGGCAGCGCCCTGGTGGCTATCGCGCGCGGCAACATTCCGGCGAAAGTGGTGCTGGCGGTAAACGACCGGGTGCATCAGTGGATTCTCAGCCGGCCGAACATCACTAGCATCAAGGACTTGAAGGGCAGGAAGATTGCCACCACCGGCGTCGCTTCGGTGTCCACTTTCATGTTCAAAAATATTTTGCCGAAGTACGGCCTCGACGGTAACAAAGACGTCGTGTTTACCGATCCCGGTGTCGGCAATCAGGCCGTAGCGCTCATGTCGGGCGCGGTCGACGCCGCCATCGTCAGCGTCGAGCAACGCTACGCCGGCATCGATAACGGCATGAAAGAGCTTATGTATCTCGGCAATGAAGTTAAAAACTCCTGGGGCACCACGCGCGGCCTCGGATAAGTTCATGAAGGAGCAGCCGAAGCTGATGGCCGGTTTCACGCGTGCCACGCTCAAAGCGCTGCGCTTGATCCGCAAAGATCGCGACGGCACGATCGCCGCGTTCGGCAAATTTTCTGGATTACCAGCCGCGACGGTGACCCGCCTGTACGACGATTTGATCGGCACTTTCACGGCCAACGGCGCGGTCGACGAAGACACGCAGAAAAATGATCTGGCCGTGATCCGCCAGGTGCTCGATGCCAAAGAGACGCTGGCGCCGGGCGCGGGCGTTCGACTTCAGTTTCGCTTTGGAAGCCGACCGGCAGTTGAATAAGAGCGGCTGGAAGCCATAGAAATAATTAGGGGAATGGAGTCGGGAGTAGTGGGTATTGGGGCCGATGGTTACATTTGGATTTAACCAATTAAGATCATTTTGAAGGAGGATTCATATGGCAGGGATAATTGACGCGGATACGCATATCTCAGAGAGCGAAGCGATGTGGGCGATGATGGACAAGGAAATGTACCCGCGCCGGCCGGTGCTGCTCAAAAGCCCGGAAGATACACTCTACGGGCCGCGCAACGCCTTTTTGGCTCATCGACGGCAATATTTTCCCAAGCCCAACGGCAAGGGCAGTTTTCGATTGATCACTCCTTCCGCGTCGAAGTTGGAATCTTCCCGCGGCGACATTCATCTCGCCTATCGAGAGATGACGGATATTCCCGGCCGACTGAAGGACATGGACAAGCTCGGCGTCGATAAGCAAGTCGTCTTTCCGACGCTGTTTCTGATTTACATCACGGACGACGTAACTTTGGACGTGGCGATGGCGCGCGCTTACAATCGATTTCTCGCCCAAGCGTGCGCGAAATCAGGCGGGCGCATAAGTTGGGTGGTCGTGCCGCCGCTGCACTCGGTCGAAGAATCGGTGAAAGAAATAAAATGGGGCAAAGACAACGGCGCGGTGGGAGTTTTCTTTCGCGGTATCGAAGGGCAACGGACTTTGGACAACCCTTACTTCAACCCGATTTACCAGGCGGCGAGCGACACAAACCTGCCGATTCTAATCCACACCGGCGCGGGCTGCCCGCTGTTTTTAAATCTCTTCGATGTGGAACGAAACCATACTTTTGGTCACAGCCGCGTGCAGCCGCTGTTCGCGTTTCGCGATCTGATCGCCAATAAGATTCCCAGAACAGTTTCCCAAGCTCAAGATTCGGCTTCATCGAAGCGTCGGCGGGCTGGGTGCCGTTCATGATGCATATCATAAAAAGGCTGTTCCGCGAGAAGTGGAAATTTTCTTCAGACCAGGACATGTTCCGCGAGTACCGAATTTTCGTCGCCTGCGAAGCCGACGAGGACGTGAGTTACATCGCTCAATATACCGGTGAAGATCATCTGCTCATCGGCTCAGACTACGGCCATCAAGATCCGTCCGAAGAGCGCCAGCTCGTCGCCGCCATGCGCGCCGCGAAGACATTCCGCCGGCGCTCACGGACAAAATCTTCTTCGACAATCCGAAGCTTCTCTATCCGCTCAACTAAAATTGGTGCGACACGCTCTCCATCTCATTCCTTTGTCCAACCCTCTCCCTTATCGTGAGGAGAGGGAAGCGTGAGTGAAGCGCAGAGTCGGAGAACTCCGATGAAAAAATCACTGATTGAAACACGGTTCCGACAACCGTCGGGTCGACTCTTAGTCATCGTCATAATTCTATTTTTGCTGTTGCTCGACCAGGGCTTCGGAATCAGCTCAGTCACTTCAGACCATCAACATGGCGGTTCCGGCGAGAAGCTTCCAGATGGTGCTCTATCCCGTCGCTCAACAGAAGGGCTACATGAAGGAAGAAGGGCTCGATCAGCGGGTGATCTTTGTCGCGCCGACAACGAGCATTCAGGCGATGCTCGGCGGCGACGTTCAGTTCACCGGCGCAGGCAGCAGCGCGCTCGGTGAGCATCGCGCGCGGCAGTACGCCGCTAAAGGTCGTGGTCGCGACCAACGATCGAGTTCTGCAATGGCTGGTCACCCGCCCGGAGATCACCAGCCCCAAAGAACTTAAAGGCAAGAAGATCGCCACCACCGGCGTCGGCGCGATCGCGACCTTTATGGTGAAACAGGTCCTTGACTCAAGCATGGTCTCGACGGCAACAAAGACGTGACGTATCTCGACGTAGGGCAGGGTAATCAGCTCGCGGCGCTCCTGGCGGCGGATTCGACGCGCGCGGTGCTCAGTGTCGAGCAGCGCTACGTCGCTCTCGACAAGGGCATGCGCGAGATGTTTTTCATGGGCAACGAAGTGAAAAATTCCTGGGGCACGCTGGCGACGACGGACAAGCTTATCAAAGGAAAACCCGAAGATGGTCGCCGGCTTCGTACGCGCGACGATCAAAGCCTTGCGTTATCTGCGCCAGGACAAGGAGGGCACGATCGCCGCCATGGTGAAATTCTCCGGCGTCTCGCGCCAGCAATCTACCCGTGTCTATGACGACATCATCGGCACTTTCACGCGCAGCGGCGCCGTCGACGATGAAACACAGAGAAACGATCTCGACATCATCCGCCAAGTCGTCAGCAGCGAACGAAACCGTGCCATAACAAAGGCCACGATTTCAGCTTCGCCGCTGGACGCCGATCAACAGTTGAATAAGATTGGCTGGAAGCCGTAGTTTTGCGCATAGAAGTGCGGTCAGACTCCGACCGCGTCATAGGAGAGACGAGCATGGAGCAGGAGAATGAGGATGCAGAAAGCCAGCCGCTGATCGACGCGGAAAATACTCAAGCCTCGATCATTGAAGCCCTGTTGGCGGAAATAGCAAATACGCGGCGTTGTGAGCGTCAGGCGACATCTACGGCGACTGGACCACGACTTTGCTTACGAGGGTGGAAGGATGTTCTGTTGGAACATGCCATCCAGCCGACTTAACAATTTCGCTATACCGCTCGGAAGAACGCTAGCGATAGTGCGTTGATCATTGATGCGATGGACTTGTTCTACACGGAGAAAATGGATGGCTTCTGTATCGTTTCGAGCGATAGTGACTTTACGCGTTTGGCATCGCGGATTCGAGAGGCGGGTCTGGCCGTGTTTGGTTTTGGTGAAAAAAGACTTCCAAAGCGTTTGTCGGAGCTTGCGATAAGTTCGTCTATACCGAGATACTTCGGGAGGATGAGCCAGCCGGCTCTCCAACAAAGAAAACCACTACGGACCTGAACCAGGATACGACGCTAGTTAATCTTTTGAGAAACGTCCGTTGAACACTCTGCGAGTGAAGATGGCTGGGCGTATTTAGGGCAGATTGGATCAACACATCGCAAAAGCAGGCTCCGGAGTTTGATCCTCGCAACTATGGATACAAGAAACTTGGCGACTTCGGTTAAAGTCACTCAGCTTTTCGAAATAGATGAACTGGCGGTCTCTCCGACTCTCCGGGATATCCATATACGTGCGGGATAAACGCAAGAAATCGGCAACTGGAGTTTAAACGTTTACGCTTGCCGGCCATTTTTCTGAACGAATCGGAGTGAGATGACGCATGATTCAGACGCCGTAGGGCCATTTTAGTTGCGTCAGCTCGGTCTTCGCGCTCCTCGACGAACTTCACCAGACCGGAATGATTGAGATCGCCGTTGCCCATGCTTTTCTGGCATCTTTATGGTCGCCAGCCGGATTGTGTTAATTGGCGGTCGGCTTCGCGAGCGAAGCGGAAGTCGTAGGCCTGCTGAACCGGAATGGTGTCGGGTGTCTTCAAGATCTGCCGAATGACTTCGATGTCGTTGCGCTGAGTTTCTTCGTCGACCATGCCGTTCTGGTTGAAGGTGCCGACGAGGTCGTCAGCTACATGCGCAGTGGCGGTATTTTTGTCCAGGCCAGCGAACTTCATCGCGACGGCGATGGTCGCGTCGCGCTCCTTACGAATGAAGCGCAGCGCTTTCAGCGACGCCTTGATCATGCCGGCCACCAGCTTCGGCTTTTCTTGAATCAATTGATCGGTCGTAGCCATCGTGCCCCGGTGAATTTTTCACTTCGTTGCCGATGAACGACAATTCTCTGAAAGCCGGCAGGAACTCTGATATAACGTTCTGCCGGTCGATGCGACGACGCCGTCGACCGCTCCCGCCATCAAAGCGCGCACCCCGTTACTGCCGCCGCCGGTATTGATGAAATTTATATCCCGATCGGGATCGATGCCGTGTTTTTGCATGACTTGCCTGGCCATGATCAGAGTCACATTGGCCACGCCGCTGGTGGCGACGCGCTTCCCCTTGAGCTCTTTCAGGCTCGTGATTTCCGGTTTGCTCAAAATCAGGATAGGACTTTGTCGTTGGTGGCGAGAATCACTTTGAACGGCGCGCCGCCTTTCATGACGTTGACCACCGCCATGGTGCCGGCCATGTTGAACTGAAAGCTCCCCGCCATCGTCGCCTGCACGCTCAGCTCGGCGCGGGCGAGGATCACGCGCAGGTCGATGCCTTCTTCCTGCATGTAGCCGCGCTCTTGCGCGATCGGATAGAAGGATCATCTGAAAGTTTTTGTTGCTCAGAGCCATGTTGACGGTCTCGAGGGCGGCAACATTGGCGGCGAGTAGTTTGAATGACGCCGCGAGGGTAACTAGCATCCTTAGCCAGAAGCTCTTTGACCCAATCGCAACATTAAATTGTTGATCCGTTGAAAGAAGTTTCGCGCACCGGTGTCCAATCCGTACCAAAGGGAAGTCCGACGGAGTTAGTCGATTCGCGCAGTTGTAGTGCATGGATTACCGGCATTGTCGGTGGTGACCGATTCAACTCAGAGCCTAAAGCGCGCAGGGATTGTCCCGCACCATTTTGTCGACGACGCGTTTCGGTATGCGTGGTCAACGATTTGAGCGTCGGCAGCAAGGTTGCGCTGTTCAAAGGGATCGTTGTGGCCGTAGTCCGAGCCGATCACCAGATTATCCTCACCGATGCAGATCCACGATGACGGGAAGGTTCTCGCTGGTTTCACAGGCGATAAAAATGCGAAACTCGCGGAAAAGATCTTGGGTCGAAGAGAATTTCCATTGCTCGCGGAATTGCCTTTTAAAGGAGTGCAAGAGATACGGCACCCACGTCGCATAAGCTTCGATAAAGCCGATCCTGAGCTTGGGAAACTTTTCAGGGATCCGGTTGTTGACGAGGTCGTTGAAAGCGAACAGCGGCAGGATCGCCGAGTGAGACCACTGGCGATTACGCTCCAAGTCGAAAAATTGATCAACGTCGGGCAACCGGAGCCTTGATGAACGCAGATCGGCAGATCGAGATCGCTCGCTTCTTGATAGACCGGGAAAAAGTACGGATCATCCAGTGTTCGAGTGCCCTCGATGCCGCGAAAGAAAACTCCGACGGCGCCATGTTCTTTTGCCCAGCGCAATTCCTTGATCGACTCTTCCATGGAGTGGAGCGGCGGAATCACCACCCACTTCAAGCGATCTTTCCTTTCGCGCACGCCTCGGCCATCCAGCGATTGTAAGCGCGGCATAACGCGACTTCGAGGGCGACGTCGTCGGTTAGGTAAATCAAAAACAGCGTCGGGTAAATAACCTGTACGTCGAAACCCGACTTGTCCATGTCGTGCAAGCGCGCTTCGGGATCGGTGATCTCCCGGCAACCGGCGCTGATATCCGTGCGGATTTGCTGTTTCTTCGCCGCTGACGGCGTGATCAGCGCGAAACCGCCTTTGCCGGCAGGCTTGGGAAAAATATTGCCGTCGATCAGCCACATGGCGTTGCGATCGCCATAGAGAGTATTCTCCGGCACGGAAATCAGCACCGGCCGGCGGTGATACATCTCACGCTCGAAATGCTCCCACATCTGTTCATTCTCAGAAACATGGGTATCGGCGTCGACGAGTTTGGCGGCAGTTGCAGGCATAGGATTCTCCAGTGCTCGATTCGATTTGCGGCTAAGCTAGTCGAGTCGGGAGAAGCTTGTCAATCCGACAGGCCCGACGTTAGTGCCTTCATGATTTCACACTCAATTCAGCCTTCGCCAACTCCTCTACGAGCCTGACCAAACCGGAATGATCGGGGTCGCCGGTGCCGAGCTTTCATGGCGCCGAGTTATGCAGCGGAGCGCCGATCAAATTACGCGTCGCATATCCAACCTTGACCGCAAGCTATGATGGCTTGGATCGCCGAGGAGGAACAGATTATTTAAACCTCAGTTCTCGTCCCGTCGTCGCAAGGAAATTCCGGGAGATTCCTAACTGATCATTTACGACCACAGGAGAAAAAGTAGGGAATCGGACCAGACTTTGCTTTCTAAACAAATTGAGTATTGTGCAGTATCGCCTCTCCCGCCTCGCCGGGACCCGGCGGTCCTGCATCACGTTCTTACAGCGATGCTCTCTAGTTTCCGAGAAGCTTTTTTACGCGTTCGATCACCTGAGGCGGCTGATTCACAACAGTTTTAGCCAACGCCTGAAGTTCATCACCTGAAACCGGATCAAAATCATATTCCTGCTTCTTAATCTCGTTTACCAAATCGGGATCTTTCAGTGTTTTCTCGTACGCATCGCGGGAGCATTTTTACTCTATCGGCGGGTATCCCGGGAGGAGCGATCATCGGGTGGCCAAAATTTTCGCCTGCCGTCAGCACGCTGGCGACACGCCTGCCCAAATCATTCGTTTTGTAACGGTCCATCAGTTCATAGATAGGTCGGGTATCCAACGCTCGATCGTCTCTTTTTCGTCCGGTTTGGACCAAATGCCTGTCAAACTCTTTGTGCATGCCATCCGGTAAATGGCTGTCGGCTGAAGTGCGCGCCTAAGCCCATCGAGCGGCAAACAACTTCGCCTCTGTCGACGGCAAGGTCCGTCTGGCTGCCTCCTTGATAACCCAGGACTACTTCGAATTTTGCGCCAAGGAAATCCTCCAGCGCAAAGATTATGCTCGCACTGTCTCTGCCCGAACCTCCACATTTCGGCGGCGTCTTTGCTTTGATGACATCATCGATCGTCTTAAATGGGCTGTCGGCCCGAATGTAAAGAATGGTGGGATTGCGGTCCGGCGATCCGATCCAGTTGAACTTCTGAATGTCGAACTTCACTTCTTTCGCGCCAGCGAAGCTGCCCTATGTAAACCAGCTGGTTGGGCATTCCGACTGTCAAACCGTCTGGCTTCGCTACGCCATACCACGTAGTTTGCAGCCATCAATGATCCACCCCCGGGCATGTTCTGAACGACGAAGGCGGGATTTCCGCTCAAATATTTCGGCAGATAACGTGCCAATATTCTCGCCCAGTAGTCGTAGCCCCTGTCCTGGGCTCGATCCGACGACGAGTCGCACCGTTTTGCCTTCGTAGTAGGAGGTCTGTTGGGCATGGAGAAAGTGGTTACGAGCACCGCACAAGTCAAAAATGATGCGGCAAACGCTAGGCCGAGAACGAGCAATAAAGACCTTCTCATCACTTCTCTTTCACGGGATACGGCCGATGCTTACTTGGGTTTATGTTGTGCTTCAGGGCCTTGATAAACCATATCGACTTCCATTACTTCATAAGAAGCGACAAACCGGTTGTCGAATGCCCTGCCGCAATAATGCGTAGGTTTCAGTTTATCGAGAATCGCATAGCCGTTTTCGTCAATGCAATCTTCATCAACGGAGCCGGCAACAACTTGCCCCATCACGGTGAGACGGTGTAGCCATTCCTTAGTCCAGATCACTTTGCATTCATAATGCGCCTTACATTCCGCTATGCGCGGCGGCTTTAAGGCTCTTGCCGGGATGGCCGTAAGGCCGGCCTTTCGGAGTTCATTCACACCGCGCGGAAAAGGCAAACCCACGACTCTTACTTTTTCAAGAATTTCTCTATCGAACGACGGAATATTGACCACGAACTCTTCGGTTGCGATTACATTGTGGTAAGTGTCTTTGTCGATCTCGACGGTAAATGAGATGCAGGTTGGTTCATGATTTTGTCTGACACAAGTTGCAAACGAAGCGGCATTGACGCGCCCCTTGCTTGTCGACCGTTGTTATCATCACCGCGCAAGCGACCGGCGAATATAACCGATCCCAGTGCTCAGAGGGCACGTCAACCTTAGAAACTTTAGTCATGTTTTTCTCCTTGGCAAAGAGTTTTGGGATAACAATGCGTATTCGTGATCGGATGAGCAACCTGGATCTCGTAAACCGCAGCGGTATCAAACAGGTTTCATTGCTAACTGCTCATTTTGCGGCTGGCAATTCTGGTTTCGCCAACTCCTCGACAAATTTGACGAGTCCCGAATGATCCAGATCGCCGTTGCCCATGCCTTTCATGGCGGTCATCATCTGGCCGACGACGCCGGTAACCATTAAAGGCACGCCGTATTCGGAACCGGTTGCGAGGGCGATCTTCATATCCTTCTCGTGCAGGCGAACGCGGAAGCCGGGTTTGAAATTCCGATCCAACATTTTTGCCCGTGCGCTTCGAGGATTTTGATTGGGCGAAGCCGCCGAGCAGAGCTTGGCGGACTTTTGCCGGGTCGACGCCTGCTTTCGCGGCGAGGACGAGCGCTTCGCCGACGATTGCGATCGTCGTGCCGACGACCATCTGATTTGCCGCCTTGGTCACTTGGCCGGCGCCGGCGTCGCCGACGTGCACAATGTTTTTGCCCAGCGCCTGGAAGATCGGCATCGCTCTGCCCGACGGCGGAGCTTCTGCCGCCGATCATGATCGACAAGGACGCGCCGATGGCGCCGGCTTCGCCGCCGCTCACCGGCGCGTCGAGCATATCGCAGCCGCGCTTCTCGGCTTCGGCCGCGAGCTTGCGCGCGACGACAGGTGAGATGCTCGACATGTCGATCAGTAGAGTTCCCGACTTCAGGCCAGAGAAAATACCCTGATCGCCGGCGTAGACGAGCTCGACGTCGGGAGAGTCGGGCAGCATCGTGATAATGATTTCACTGCGTCGGGTGACTTCTTGTGAATCGGCCGCCGCCTGCGCGCCTTCCTTAGCCAATTCATCCACTGCCGCTCGGCTGCGATTGTGCACGACCAGCGTGTAACCGGCCTTCAATAAATTTCGCGCCATGGGTTTGCCCATGATGCCGAGACCGATGAAACCGATGACCGGATTACTCATAAAAATTCTCCTCTACGATTTTTGGCTGTTCGGCACGCCAGCTGAACAGTGTCCAAAGAAAGCTGCCGAAGTCTTGAATTGAAAATATCAGAGCGAGCGTCCAGGGAGGATCTCAAGAAACCAAAGGATCGCCATGGCAAAGGGAACGACTGGCCGGTCGAGGCATGGAAGCGAAAACAAATCCTCGCGCGTTCAAGCGGCCGCTGGCGATATAAAGCATGCCGAGCCCCGACACGAGAAGGCCAACTCAGCCGAAAGTAATTTGTGGCTTGTGGTGTGAGGGATTCGATCCCGAGGCAGCGAAATGCAAAATGCGGCGCGAACAATACGATGGTTCCTTGGAAGAGAATCAGCCAACCGAAAACCTCCACGGTCTTGGCTGAGCGGCTCTGGCCCGCGGCGCTGATTAAGCGGCGAAACATGTTGGAACTCTCCCCGGCGGTTTGATTTTACCGGCGAGGCGACAAAACCAAATAGACCGAATTTAGATCTTTCCTGAGCCCTTACTTTGCAGTAGAGTGGCGCCACAATGCAAGCCAGATTATTTAGTTGGTTGGGTCGAGAGTGCGTTGAAGTAGTCGCTGAGGCAAGCAGCGCACTGGCCGCGGATGGTGCCGTGATCGAACTCTTTCAGAAATGCGATAATGAACTTAGAGGCTGGGGATTGTCGCTCGATAACATTGTGCGAGTCCGTGTGTGGGGACGGGATAGAGATGCGCGCACCCTTGCGACGGCTGCGCGCTCGAAGATTCTCACGGGAAAGCGCAAGGCGGCGAGCTCCAGCTTCGTTTCCCAGCAATGGTTCGATTCTGACGGGAGCGCTGGTTTAGAATTACTCGCGATGAAACCGATTCATGGCGGAGCCGATCGGCAGCCGGTCGACTTCGAACCGGCGCGAAACTATGTTTGCTATCTCGATTACGATGGTCTTTTATTCTTCTCGGGTTTCACTCGGAAGCGCCGAGCCTAGAAGAACAAGTTGTCGAAGTTCTCGCGACCATCGACAAGGCGTTGGCGCGTGCGCGCACCGACTGGGGTAAGGTGAGGAAGCTGTCGGCACTTTTGCAGCGCGGGCAAGATCTCCGAAACCGTTCGACGGGTTTTGGCAAAAGCCGGCAAACTCGATATCCCGGAAATCGAGTTTGCCTTCGTAGACGGCTTTGCCGGGGAAAAGTATTTGCTCGAGATCGAGGCAACCGCAGTTAGTGGTTACTGATCCGAGAGATCGGCCTTGCAATTGCGCTTAACGGTTGGACTGACCATGTCCACTATTCGATGAGCGTGTACGGAACATCGCGTGTCATTTCGAACGAAGTGAGAAATCTTTCTTCTCTGAAGCGCGACGGGATCGGAAAGATCTCTCGCTGCACTCGACATGACAGCGATAAGATTGATCGCCACGATCTGAGCCACAAAGCGCAACCTACGAATATGAGATTCTTCGGCGGCCTTAAGCTGAAGACATAGTGTCCGATGGGTGAAGATTGACCGAAGGATACTAGGAAACACGCAAAGTTGCGACACAGATCTCTCGAGGCGAAAACTAGGCCCAATGCAGTTCTTTCACTTCTTCCAGAAGAGATCCCTGAATTCCTTTTCGTAGTCGGCGATTTTTTAAACATGTCCGCGGGCACGTAGTGGATTTTCAGCGTCGACTGGTCGAGCTTAGCTATCGTTGGCTTGACACCGGGCCGGATCGGGACGCGGGAAACGTTTTTGATGATCGTCTGGCCTTCTTCGGAGAGGATATAATTAATCAAAAGCTTACCGGCGTTGGCGTGCGGCGCTTTGGTGGATAGCGCGACGACGTTGATCGACGTGACGATCGGATCCGAAGTACTTGACCAGTCGACCGGCGCACCGCGCCGCTTGAGCTGCTCGATTTCGAACGGAAAGACTAGGGCGACCGGAAATTCGCCGGCGGCAAGCAACTGCGCGAGCAGACTGTGGCCGCGCCGCAGGGTCGGTTGCTGGGCCGGCGAGCGCCTTGAGGAATTTTCCCGCCTTCTCGCGACCCCAGTAATCGACCAAGGTGCCGTACCATTCGAACTCCTCTTCGTCGATGCCGAATTTGCCCTTCCATTTAGCGTCGAGGAGGTCGGGCCAATCTTTGGGACGATCTTTTTCGGCGATCATGGCCGTGTTGTAGCCCATGACAAAATTGCGCGCGTAGATCGCCGTGAAATATTTTTCTTTGTCTTTGGTGCCGGCGGGATAATTTGCCGCTTCCGGCGGATCGTAGGGTTGCAGCAGGTTTTTCGATTTCAAAAGCCCCATCTCCATGCTGCTGACGCTCGCCGCGTCGGAATAGAATTGTCCGGCGGCGGCCTCGGTCAGGATGCGCTGGCGCAGCTTTTCTCCGGTGGAGCGCAGCACCTGGACTTTGAGAAATGGATATTTCTTGTTGAATCCGGCGACGACCGCCTGATTGTCGCCGGCCGAGGTCGTGGTGTACCAGACGACTTCTTTTTCTTGCTTGGCGTTAGCGATGAGCGAAGAAAGGTCGGTTTGTGCCTGCGCCGGTAGGGCGGATGAGAAGACTATGGCTGCGAAGAGGGCTCTCACGATTCTCAGCATGACTGATTCCTGTCAGAATTTAGACTTGATGATTCTGCTTGCAGAGATTAGGAATATTCGCGGTAGATCCCGTCAAACTTCCCGAGCTTGATGCGCACCATGTACTGCGCGCTTTCACGCACCAGGCGCTCTTCGCGCGGGCGTTTTCACCAGGCGCGCGATCAGCTCCGCCGATTGCGCCGTGTGTTCGATGTCGGCGACCATGTGGGTGGTGAAAATATCAGGTCATGATCGCTGAGTCCGTAATGCTTGCGCCCGGCGTTTAAAAACTCTTCCGAGTAGCGGCACACCATGCTTTCGCTGGTCATCGCCGACGCGCGATTTTGCGGCGCGATGCCCGTGAGCGTGTTGTAGACCGTGCGCGCCGAATGAATCTGGCACTCGAAAATCTGCGTCGCCTCGGTGAAGTCTTCTTCCTTGAGGCCCAAGGCGAGGCCGAAGCGTTTCGCCAGGTCCGGATGGGACTGCTCTTCATTGAGCTGATAGATGAAGTAATCGAACATCGTCTGGTCCGTGAGCGTTTTTCACCATGCCCAAGGCAAAGGCGATTTGAGGATCGCCTTGTTATGCAGATAATGCTGGATCGCCCAGCCCTGCAGCCGTTTGATGGATAATTTCCCCTGGCGCATTTCGGTAAAATACTGGCTGTCCATCAGGCGTCGAATGCCGGGCTCGATCACTTCTCTTTTTACCGAGTCCACCAGCGCTTTGCCGTCCATGTTCGCTCCTTTTGCAGCTCTACTTTAAATGTCGAAAGTCCAGAGTCTCGCCAACGCTGAGACACGAGACAAGTTTATTATTTCCCGCCAATACTTGATCGAGCAAAGAGTAATCGGTCACCGCGGCGACGTTGATCGGCGCGGGTATCTGTTTTTGGCTGTACGCCAGGTCGAAATATTCCTGCATGTCTTTGACGCTGATCTTGCCGTCCGGGGTGAGAATCGATAGCCATTGATCGTACACGGTCTCGGCGGTTTTCGGTTCTAACTTTCCAGCGATCTTTAATATAATTGACCACCCAGCTTTTTCTTTGCGGCAGAAAGCCGTGGCGTCGAGCATGACGCGGATCACGTTTTTAATGCGCGGTGCATCGCTCTTGAGCTTGGTCTCGTTCACCACGAGCCCACTCGTCGGAAAATGCGTCGGCAATTCATCGGCGGCGCCGATTGAGCGAAAGCCTTTTGCGCCATGATGACGTTGTGCGGCCCCGATAGAACTCGCCGCCGAGACCGCGCCCTGGCCCAAACTGGTTACGGTGATTGGACACGGATCCCGTTTGCGTAAAGATCGCTTTGTCCGGATCGACGCCTTTGTTCTTGAGCATCAGCCGCGCGACCAAATGCTGCAAGCTGCCGATGCGGTCGACGCCGATTCTCTTGCCGGCGAGATCAGTGGGCCGCAGAATGCTCGGCTCGGCGATGAGATAAAAGGGCGGTTTGCGCAGCGAGATCATGATTCCTTTGAGCGGCGCGCCTCGGCCGGTGGCGACGATCCCGGTTGTGTAGCCCGTCAAGTAATCGATCTCACCGCTGGCGAGAGCGGCTGCCGGCAGCGGACCAGCCATTTGAATGAGTTCGACGTCTATCCCATGTTTTTGAACAATCCGGCGTCGCGCGCGACGAAGATATTCGAAAACGAAATGCTGAAAGCGGAGTAGGCCATGCGCACCTTCTTGGCGTCTTGTGCCAGAAGGGCGCGCAATATTGCAGCAGGACGAAAACGCCGACCGCGATACCGATTCTTCGGTCGAACTGTCGAGGCGACCGCGGCTGATAATTCGACGATTTAACTTTCACCCGGCTGGACTATACGCAGCGGGCGGAAAACTTGTCAACGTGACGCGAGCTGACTAACAATTTTCCTCGATGCCATATTAGCGTAAAACCAAGGCCGAGCCGCTGATTGGCGGCCCGGCCTTGTGAAGTCATTTCGCAAAAGAAAAACGCGCTATATTTTCGGGATGCGCAGCGTGGTTCCGACTTTTACCAGTTGAGCCTTACGCAGTCCGTTGATCTGCAGAATGTTTTCCACCGATGCCCCATAACGGCGAGCGATATCGTAAAGCGTCTCGCCGCGCCGCACCCGATGATGCACGACCTGCGCCTGCGCCTGGGGCCGACGCGTGGCCTGCTGCACCTGGGCAACAGTGACGAGTGGCGGCGTGGTTCGATCGATGGGCAACTTCATCCGATAGCCGGCCGGCACGATGCGGCTTGTCGGCGTAAGCGCGGGGTTCCAACCCAAAATTCCTCCCGGCTAAGGCCGGACGAGCTGATCAGCGCCGCCAGCGTCGTTTTGTTATTGAGCTCAACTTCTCTGATCTCGACGGGAGCATCAAGATCGAGTCCGGGGAAATATTGCTGCAGGTTCATGCCGATCTCGACCGCAGCGAGAAATTCGGCGTAAAAGTGTTTGGGCGCAAAGGCCCAGTTGGGATGGATTATACTTTTCGATCAGGTCGACCAGATTATCCGAGCCGACTTCGGCCACTGCGCGAGCCATCCCTCCCTTTCCATAGTTGTATGAGGTGATCGCCAGCGGCCAACTGCCTAAAACTCGTAGGCTTGCTGGAGATAGGACGCCGCGGCTCGGGACGATTCGATTGGATCGAGTCTTTCGTCGACTATGGAGTTCACTCGCATATATTCCCGTCCGGTGCGGGGCATGAACTGCCAGATGCCCAGAGCGCCGACCGACGATCGCGCGCTCATATCGTAAGACGATTCCACGATCGGCAGATAGGTGAGCTCCGGTGGTAAACCGCGGTCTTTGAAAATTTGCTTGATCTGAGAAATATATCGACCTGAGCGCTTGATGCCGGCGGCGGTTCTTTCTTTCACGCCGCGCTGCGCCTTGACCCGCTCGATATCGACGCCATTGGCGGCGGCGATGCGCGCTCGCTCGCCGTTGATATAGTCGTTCGACCGGCTATCCTCGCCCACGTCGACGACCTCGTAGATCTTGCTCATGTCGGACGGATCGAAATAGATCAACTGTGAAAGGCTGACTTCGCTAAAGACTTTTTCCAAAACTCTACGGCCGGCTCCAGTCCGGCGGGAAGGACGAATGGACTGGATTGAAGAGAACTTACCTGAGCGGAGGCGGTCGATGGCAGTGATACCAAAAGACCTAGTACAAGCAAGAGAAACCATTTTTGCCATTATCACGCATTGCCAACTCCTTTGCCAGGCTGGGGCTTGAGCAACCGCCGTGCCAGAGAAAAGCGATCGCTAACCGCTGCATAATAAAGAAATTTTATTGAGGAAACAAGCATAAATGGTTGTCAATTGGACAAATTTTACCGGCGCCGGTGCAATTCGTGACCTGAGTGTCACGGTCGCTGCGATGCGCATCGTCATGGCGACCTTTGGCGGCGGCAAATTGACCGCGCTCCTGGCGCCGATTATAGTGCGGCGAAATTCTATCCAAGCGCTTCCACAGGAGAAATCATTGGACCACTCGACATTAGTCATAATCACCGAAGCGATTCTGCGGGTTATTCTCGGCTGGCGTATGTTGATCAGCGGTCTGAGCAACGCGCCGCTGGCCCAATCCGGTGAATACCGCGAGCATCTTATTCCCAAAGGGCGCGACAGTTTTCGGTTTCGTCGCGACATTTCTAATGGTCGTCGGCGGTTTCGGGCTCGCCGCGGGTATACAGACTCCTATTTCGGCGGTCATGATCGTCATTTTTCTGATCCCGACCTTTGCTTTGCACTGGCACTGGTTGAAAGTTTTGCCGACGATGGTGCCGGTCGTGAAGGCAGCGCTCCAGGATGAAAAAGCGCAAAACTATTTTCGCTCTTTCGACCGGCAGTCTTACCATTCGCACGAAGTGGGCCTACGCGATAATCTGGTGTTTGTTGCGGCGGCGATTTATTTCGCGGCGCGCGGTAGCGCGGGTTTCGGCGTCGACAATTGGTTGAGCGGTTGGGTGATTCGATTTTTTAAGTGCAGAGTAATGCGGGTTGCGATAAGTTGCCAGGAGGGTAGGGCTCGAAGGAGAAAGTATAGCCCGCGAAAGGAAATTCGGCGCGCCGAAGGATAGAGTCAAGGCGATCTTGTCGATCTGACCGTGCCCTGATCCACGAGCCAAGACAAAACTAAACGCCTAGCCATGTCGAGCAAAATTTTAATCGTCGACGACGAGCCGTTCAATCTCGATGTGCTCGAACAGGAGCTGACCGACTTGGGCTACGCCGTCGAGCGGGCCAGCGACGGCGCGCAGGCGTTGTCCGAGCTCGATAAGCTCCCTCCCGAGCTGGTCCTTCTCGACTATCTGATGCCTGGAATGAATGGCATCGAGGTTTTGCACGCCATTCGCAAGACCCACAAAGACCTACCCGTTGTAATCGTCACCGCGCACGGCAGCATCGAGCTCGCGGTGGAAGCGATCAAGGCCGGCGCCGACGATTTCATCACCAAGCCGTTCGATCCCGAACATCTCGCGTTGGTGGTTAAAAAAATCTGGAACGGGCGAAGCTTCGCTCCGATGTTGAATTCTTTGCCGAGGAGCTCGGTGGCCGCCACCGGTTGATCGCGGGCGACAGCGAAGCCATGCGGCAGATCGTAACGGAAGCGCGCAAAGCCGCCGCGAGCAAAGCCACCGTGCTGCTTCTCGGTGAAAGCGGCACCGGCAAAGAGCTCTTCGCTAGGTCGATTCATAATTGGAGCGACCGGAGACTGAAGCCATTCGTCGCCATCAACTGCGCCGGCCTCGCCAAAGAGTTGTTGGAGAGTGAACTTTTCGGTCACGAGAAAGGGCTTTCACCGGGCGCACCAGCTCAAGAAGGGCAAGTTGGAACTGGCACACGGCGGCACGGTGTTCCTCGACGAGATCGGCGATCTCGCCCTGGAATTGCAAACAAAACTCTTGCGCGTCCTCCAAGAACGGGAATTTGAGCGGGTCGGCGGCAACACGTCCATCGCGGTGGATCTGCGCATCATCGCCGCGACGAACCACGAGCTTGACGCGGCCATAAAAAGCGGCACGTTCCGCGAAGATCTCTATCACCGCCTGAACGTGATCGCGCTCACGCTGCCGCCTTTACGCGAAAGAAAGAAGATATTCCCGCCCTTGCGAACTTTTTCTCGAACGATTTTCCGCCGAAACCAAGAAGAGCTTTGCCAACATAACCGACGAAGCGCGCAATAAACTTATCGCCTACCATTGGCCCGGCAACATTCGCGAGCTCGCCAATGTCATCGAGCGCGCCGTCGTCCTGGCGGATGGACCGGAATTGACCCGTCATCACTTGCCCGCCCGAGTCGTCGGCGCCCAACCTGCCACTGTGCCGCATGAGGTGTCCTACCACGACGCCATCAATAGTTATCGACGCGAGCTGATCGTTCGCGCCCTCGCCGACGCCCAAGGCAACCGCGCCGGCGCCGCCAAGACACTGGGTCTGCATCGCACTCATTTAATGAAACTGCTCAAAGCTCTCCGGATAACATAAGGAGGCAAGAGTTAGGCGTCAGGGATACGGGGATCCACCTCACTGCTCGCCACATACCCGCACCACCCCTGTCGCACTCTTGCTACCAGGTGTAGCAAAACGACTCCCCTACTATTTCCGGCGGGCGCCGATGGCATTTTCTTAATCGGCAAATCCCTGTGGATTCAACGCTTAATCAAATTGTTGCCGGCGACCCAAGGGTGGTATGCAGCTTGCGCTAGAAAGCGCCGACGTCGTGTGCCCGCTGTTTGTCCGCTATCGAAATCGGTCCAAAGAAATCTAGTTGCTCGGTTTGCCGATGCAACCCTGCCGGAAGGCTGTCAAAAATTTATGATTACCAAGACATTTTTCCTTAGCGTTGTTTGGTCTTTCACGTTCATCTACTGCGCCGCGGCTCAGCCGGCCACAACCGTCGAAGGTACCGCGTATCGGCGTCATTCTGCCTGGGGGCCCTTATACGATATCGTTGAAGGGCTGCGTCACGGCCTGAGCCAACTTGGCCTGCAAGAAGGAAAGCAATTCACGCTGGCCATTCGCGACACCAAGGGCGATCTGAAAATAGCCGAAGAAGCTGCGCGAGAACTTCGAGCGGGAAAAGGTCGTCGTTGCTTCTACGTGCTGGCCAGTTCAGTGATCGCCGCGGCGAAAGCCGGCGACGGTGAGTACACCAATCGTTTTCTGCGTCGGCAGCGATCCGGTGGCCGTCGGGACTGGTGAACGACTTCGCGACGCCTGGCGGCAGGCTGACCGGCGTTCATTATCCCGGTGAAGGACCTCACGGCAAAGCGTCTTGAGATTCTCAAAGAGATGCTGCCCAAGATCGGCCGAGTACTGACGATCTACGATCCGAACAGTCAGGTCGCCGCGGACGGCGCCGCATTGGCGCGGGACGAAGCGAAACGGCTGGGCCTCAAGCTGATCGAACGCCATGTGAACTCGGTCGACGAGCTGCGCAAAGCGCTGCAAGAAATCAAAAGCCAGGATGCCGACGCGTTTTTTATCTCGCGGATCCACTGGTGGTCGGCCAGGCGCAGCTGATCATCGACACCGCCAAGGCGAAGAAGCTGCCGACCATGCTGCAGGATCAAAGCCTCGTCGCTCAAGGCGGACTGGCGAGCTACGGCCAGAATTATTTTGAGATCGGCCGGATTTCCGCCAAGTACGTCCAGCGAGTTCTAAGCGGCACTCCGCCTAAGGATCTCAAGATCGAAACCGTCGACAGCGTCGAGCTGGCGATCAATTTGCAAACCGCCAAGCAACTCGGAGTGACGATTCCGCCGCAAGTCCTGGCGCGCGGGCGCAGAAGGTGATCAAGTGAAATCAGGCACGAGCGCACGAGGTGTTGTGTAATGGAAGGAGAAAATCCATGAAAAAAGCAACTTCTAGACTATTCATCTTGGCCACACTTATTCTTGCTTCGGTCTATCCGGCCCACGCGCAGAAACAAGCGACGACGCCACGGATTGGTGTTTTATACCTCGGTGCGCTCTCCCAACGCCAACTTCGATGTATTTATTCAGGGGCTGCAGAGAACTCGGCTACATTGATGGGAAGAACATTCTTATTGAGTACCGCTATGCAGAGGGAAAGGAAGATCGTCTTCCTGAGCTCGCGACGGAACTGGTCCGACTGAAAGTCGACGCGATCTTTACCGCGGGTACACCGGCCCTTTTCGCTCTTAAGCAAGCGACTAAAACGATCCCTATCGTTTTCTTCAGCACGAGCGATCCGATCGGAACCGGCGTTGTCGCTAGTCTCGCGCACCCAGGTGGCAACATCACCGGCATGTCCGGCCTAGCTTCCGACTTATGGCCCAAGCGGCTAGAGCTGCTAAAGGAAATCTTTCCCAAGCTCTCAAGGGTGGCCATGCTTTGGAATAAAAACAATGACGGCATGGCGCTCGAAGCGAAAGCAACCCAAGAGGTGGCAGGGCCGTTGGGCGTAGCGTTGCAAGATCGAGGAGTGAAAGATCCGAATGAGCTCGAAGTGGTTTTTGCAGTGATGACTAAAGATCGACCTGATGCGTTCCTCGCCGTTAATGGATCCAGTCCTCATTTCCTACCAGCAAGCGTATTCTAGATTTCTTAGCAAAAATCGCGTGCCGGCGATATTCCAAAGCAGCGATTGGGTCGAAGCTGGCGGTCTCATATCATACGGGCCGAGACTATCCCGACATGTTCCGTCGCGCCGCCATCCAAATGGACAAGATTCTCAAAGGCACCAAGCCAGCCGACATACCCGTCGAGCAGCCGACGAAGTTCGAGCTGGTGATCAATCTCAAAACGGCGAAGCAGATCGGCCTGACGATTCCGCCGAACGTGCTGGTAGAGCGGACAGAGTAATTCGATGACAGTGGTCAGTCATCAGTGGTCGGCGAGAACGCTGAGAGCGACGCCAATGACTAAAACGATTCTTACCTGGCTACTGACAACTATCCTGCTGACAACGGCTTCTCTCGCCGATGCGCAGCAGCCAAAACAGATTCCTCGAATCGGTATTCTCACGGGTGCATCCGTATCCACAACGCCGATGTTCGAGGCATTTCGCAGAGGATTAAAGGATCTCGGTTACGAAGAGGGTCGGAACATTACGCTCGATTTTCGATTAGCCAAAGGAGAGTTTGACCGCTTTCCAGCCTTGGCTGCCGAGCTAGTTCAGCTCAAGCGTTGACGTTATCATCACTGACGGCGGAAATACTGCGCCATCGGCAGCGAGGAACGCGACGCGGAGTATTCCCATCGTTATGGCGGTGAGCGGAGATCCGGTAAAAGGGGGTTTAATCGCAAGCTTCGCGCGCCCCGGTGGCAACGTGACCGGCACTGACACTCCTCGCGACAGAATTGAGCGGTAAACGGGTGGAACTGTTTAAGGAAGCCGTACCCCAGACGAGGCGACTAGCTGTGCTGCGCAATCGTGCCAATTTTACCAGCGATGACTACTACCGCGAAGCACAAATGGCAGCTCAGACAGTGGGTATAAAAGACGCAGCTCGTTGACGTCCAGAATCCAGCCGACCTTGCCCTTCGCTAAAGTCGTTATTGCCGAATCTCCTCACGGTTTGATGAGTCTCCCGGATGCAATGTTATGGAACAACCGAAGACCGATTATCGATTTCTCGAATAAGCAGCGACTTCCGACGATTTTTCCAGAGCGAGAATTCACGGATGACGGCGGTCTAATGTCGTACGGACCGAATGTCGCCGATAATTTCCGGCGCGCGGCGACACTTCGTCGATAAAATTCTTAAAGGCGCCAAACCCGCCGATCTCCCGGTGGAGCAGCCGACAAAGTTCGAGTTCGTCGTCAATCTGGTGCGGCTGCGAAGCAGATCGGGCCGGACTATTCCTGCCGAACGTGTTGGCGCGGGCGGATAGAGCGCGATTCGATGAGACAGTGGATCAGTCGTCAGTCGTCAGGCGTGAGGGAAAATCGGGAGTGAATTCGATGAGCTTGGAAAATTCTTGTAAACTGGCTGCCGGCAACTGTCTTGCTGACTAACTGCCTTTCTCATCAGCCACAGGCGCAGCAGGCGAAGAAACTGCCACGGATCGGCTATCTTCTTCGCTGGTGATCCTCACTCACCGTCCCACGGGGCGTTTCGGCAAGGGACTCGAGGAAGACTCTTGGCTACGTCGAAGGGACAGAGCATCCTCATCGAGTGGCGACGCCGCCGGAGTGATTAAAGTCCGATCGATTTCCCGGAGCTTGCCGCCGAATTGGTTCGCCTCCTCGAAGCTCGATGTGGATTGTCGCGGCCAACGCCGCGGCCGTATGGGCTCTCAAGCGGGCCACGACGACGATCCCGATCGTGGTCGCGAGCCCACGGCGGCGTGATCTTGTGGCGGACGGCCCGTGGGCGAGCTGGCGCCAGGCCAGGACGGAAACCCCACGGGGGTTACGCCGGGCTCGATCCCGAGCTCTGATCCGAAAACAACTGGAACTTCTGAAGGAGACACTTCCCGGGCTGCATTCGGCTATGCCGTGATGTGGAGGCCGGACGACCTTCCGGGTCGCCACCAGTGGCAAGAGGCGCAACCGCCGTCTGGGAGCCCTGGGAATCCAACTTCTTACCGCTAGAAGGTTCGAGACGGCCGGGTGAGCTTGATAAAGCCATTGGAAGCGCGGACACGCGAGGGAGGGAATCGATGCTCTTTCCTTGGTCCTGCGCAATGTTTCACTTTTACGTGCTTCGAAAACGGGCTGGTGAATCTTGGCGGAAAAGCAAGAATCGCCTCCTCGGGGATGTACCCTAGTAGCGAATTTGTCGACGACGGCGGCTCTCATGTGAGCTACGGGGCGAATAACAACGCTCAGTATCGGCGCGCAGCCACTTTTGTGGACAAAATTTAAAGCGCTCTCCGCCGACTCCGGTTTGGTCGAGGCACCCATAAAGTTCGAGTTGGTGATTAGTCTGAAAACGGCGAAACACATCGGCGTGACGATTCCGCCGAATGTGCTGGTGCGAGCAGATAAGGTCATCAAGTAAATTTTGATTTTCGATCCTTCGGTAAGACTCAGGACAGGTTTTGGATTTTGATTGCAGAGAAAGGCAATGCGAAACGAATTCACTTGGTTTCAATCCAATAATACAAAATGGTTGGAGCGATGTTCGTCGTCATGCTGACATTCGCCTTACTGGGGCTGAGCTACAGGCGCAGCAGACGCAAAAATTTACGGATGGGTTTTTGTCCGACCTCTGATGATTTCGCGTCGAAGCCTTTAGGTTGGGACTCGTGAGCTTGGCTACACAGACGGACAGAATACTACCATTGAGTACCGATGGGCTATTAACGGAGGTTTGGTCGTAAACTTCCTGAACTCGCGATGGAGCTAGTCCGCTTTAAAGTCGATATTATCGTTGCCGTCGTAACTCAAGCCTCACTGGCTGCGAAGAAAGCTACGCCGACAATACCCATCGTCATGATCGGCGTTGCGGATCCGAGGGCTCTGGAAGACACCTGGTCGCGCCTGGCGCGGCCTGGAGCCAACATCACGGGAACGTCCTCGATGACCGCCGAAATCGTCGGCAAACAGTTAGAACTGCTCAAGGAGACCCTTCCAAAGATCTCCCGGGTCGCCGGCGCTCTGAACCGGCCAATCCAATCTTTCAGGCCATCCAGCGAAAAGAGGCCGAAAACGCGGCACGGGCATTGGGTGTCCAGCTTCAGATCACGGAAGCGCGAGGACCTGAGGAGATCGACCGCGCCTTCGTATCGTTGGCGAGGAGCGCACCCGAGCGCTTATTATCTCTAAAATGCCGGTATTCAAGGCGCAAACACATTGCAGAGTTAGCGGCAAAATATCGCGTTCCTTCCGTGACCGGGACGCTGGAACACGCGGAGGCTGGAGGCTCCCCATGGCCTGTTTCTGGCCCGAGCTTTCCGGAGATGTTTGCCGCTGCAGGCCACCTATGTTGACAAGACTTTGAAAGGCGCCAGCTTCCCCAGACCTGCCGGTGAAAGACCAACGAAGTTCGAGTTCATCATCAACCTGAAAGCGGCGAAGCAGATCGGGTTTGATTGACCCGCTGAATGCTGGCACGGGCGGATCGAGAGTCATCAGGATGATTTTTGATTTGCGATTTTGATTGAGGGAAGAGGAAAAAGCATGAATGAAAAGTCCTGGCTCCAAGCTCGGAATTCTCGATCCGACAATCTAAAATCTAAAACCTGTCCTGAGTCTTATCTGAAGGATCCAAAATCGAAAATTGGTGGCGACTATCGTGGTCTGTGTCACATTCGCGTTGTGTGGGGCTGTGACCGCAGCGCAGCAGCCAAAGAAAGTTCCCACAATAGATGAGCCAAGTCGGGCGGCGATCCCTCCAATCCGGAGCCCGGGCGTCAAGCCATTTCGCAAGGGCTACTAGATTCGGTTACATCGAAGGAAAAACATCCTCCTTGAGTATCGCTACGCCGAGGACAGAACAACCGTATGCCAAGCCTGGTGCTTGAACTCAGGCAACTGAAGGTCGACGTTCTGGTCTCTCCAGTTGGGCCGGCGATTCGTGCAGCCTGCTACATGCAACTGAACGAAGCGACAA